>Ga0111216_101_pt1 | contig 93712 bp, 96 predicted proteins | sample DeeMarSWOR152_54_FD_80249 | JGI IMG/M metagenome (GOLD analysis project Ga0111216, IMG submission 80249) | Parcubacteria bacterium DG_74_2
CTAAGATGCTTTAAGTACACTTTCTCTGGAAGAGCTTTTGATAATTTTTCTAAAATATCGGTAAAGCTAATTTGGTTTTGGTAAAAATAGTTGAATTTGGAAAATATTGAGTTATATTTTTTTATTTCTTTTTCTAATTCTTCAATATGGAAAACTTCCAATTCCTTTTCTCTTTCATTAAAAATTATTTTTTGGGTTTCTAATTTACCATTAAGGATGACTTTTATCGAAAACAAAATTAAATAGAGGGAGAGAAGGGAAGAAAGAAAAATAATTCCCAAAATTGAGATTATCTTCAATTTCTCCTCTTTTTCCAGTTCTTCTTTTTGAATTTCGGGTAAGAGATTAATCATTTTATTGCCCTTAGGGCTAAGCCTAAGGCAGTAGTATAACTTAATGATTTTTCGAGGGATAATTTGGAACTGCCTTTTTCAGGTTTTTCTAAAATATTTAACCATGGGTTTCCAAGTTCAACAGATAATTTTAATTCAACAGTTAATAATTCAATTAAACCTTTTAAGTTTGCTCCTCCGCCACAAAGTAAAATCTTTTTTACTTTTTCTCCTCCTGGTAGGCCGGAAGAAGAAGCATGGCTTTCATAGAAGTCTAAAGACTTCTTTATTTGTTGAACCAAATCAATCAGTGGAGGAACCAATGCTTCAAAAACCCTCCCTTTTTCCATCCACTTGATTGTTTTTTCGTCTTCTATTTTTAACTTAACCTTTTCCTCTAAACCATACTTCGTTTTTAATTTCTCTGCCTCTGCAAGATTAATTTTCAAAGTTTTTGAGATAATTTGAGTAAAACCTTGGGAAGAAATAGGAATCGAAGAAGTAAATCTTACGGTTTTCCCAGCAAAAATGATAAAACTTGTTCTCGTAGCTCCCAAATCAATAATTAAAGTTGGATATAAAGAAACTTCTTTCTCTATTAATGTTCTAGCAATAGCCATTGATTCGATTTCAAAAGCAACCGGTTGAAGGCCAGCTAATTTTAAGGAAGATGAATAAGGGTCAACAATTTTTTTGGGTACAGCACATATTAAAACATCGCAACTTTTTTGATAGCTATCAACAGGAGAGACAATTTGGGAATCTAAATATACTTCTTCGATGGGTAAAGGAATGTAATTTTCAGCTTCATAAATTACTGCTGATTTTAAATCCTCTTCTGAAATTCTTGGCATTTTTATAACTTGTAAAAACGCCTTTTCCTCAGGTAAGGAAGCAACAACATAATTCGTATTCAATTTACTCCCTTTTACTTTTTTAATTCCCTCTTTTATAATTTGAGCTAATTTTTTTTCATCTTTTATCTCTCCTTCTTTCATTATTCCTGAACCAATCTCTTTTTCTCCAAAAGAGATTAAATCAAAAAACTTTCCTCTTTTTTTGAGTCTGGAAATTTTTAAAGAAACATCAGAAATATCTAAGCCAAAAGCTTCTCTTTTTAGACTTAAAATCTGAGGCATATTTTATATTATATCAAGCTTTCTAAAAAAATAAAAAACGGTTAAAGCCGTTTAATTAGAACCAATTTTTTATTCTATCTCTTTCCAACTAATCACCTTCCAAGAACCTCCAGTACCAGAAGTAAAACTAGCTTCTTCAAGACCTGCTTCGTATACAATTTCAGCATTGTTATCAAGAAAAACTTTATATCCGGTTACTTCCCGAGCTATGATGTTATTTCTCAAAACAATCAAGCCTTGGTTTGTAAAGAAAATTGCAGCATCAGTATTATTGTCAATTTCGATGGCTGGATCTGCCGTATCTAAAAGCTCAGAATTAGTTGATAAAAGTAGAAGGTAGCTTCCTTCTTCTCCGCTTCCCCTTAAAGAAGTGCCTGGCCTAACTTTGATTTTGCCATCAACAACTATCACCCCGCTATGGGGACCATAAGAGTTAAAATCAAGCCCAATTGTAGCACCATTATCGATTCTTAAATCTCCAACTACCCAAATAGTTCCTAACATATTCAAAGTGGCATTATTATCAACTAAAAAATTACCAGTAATTTTTACTGGTCCTAAATCTTGAGTAACTTTTCCTGAAATTGTGTAATCTCCGGAAATTACTCCGCTTGACGAAGCTTCGGTTTTCCATTGGTCAATCTGGCTCTGAGAAATAGGTAAATCTTTTGGCAAAATCTCATTTGGTTGAGTTTTTATACTTTCACCAGCAGTACAATTCTGGACACTTCCTCCAGAAACATAAGTCAAAGCACCTGTAATTTGAGAATCTTTGCAGCTATGAGCCTTGGCATCTTTACCAACTTGTAATCCTTCAATTCTATTACCATTGATAGCTACAATAACTGTTTCATCAATAAATCCTTTATCTCCACCTTTTGCTGGTATTACATTTCCATTAGAATAAATATTCCCCTGAACTCTAGCGTTATTACCCATTAACATTCCTCCTTCTCCAACTTGGGCTCCGTAATAAAAAGAAACTTCTTGAGTAGAAACTACGTAGACAACTTGAATTTTCCTTATTCTGTTTGAAGAATTTCCAGTCGAGGTAATTGTTCTTGAACCACCAACAATACCTGAAATTTCTATAGTTGTACTGCCGTTACCGACTTTCAAGTCATAGGGACTAGACCAGTTCATCTCCTTCTTTACTAATCTTAAAAGAGCATCTTCAATTCCCGCTTCAGATACATAATAAGACTGAGTAGATTTTATAATGTTTCTTGATATTTTTTGCTCTCCTAAGGTTAAAGTGAAAACAAAGATAGCAATTCCAAAAACTACTACTAAAATTAAAATGGTTAAGTAAAAAGCAGCAAAGCCTCTTTGAAAAATTCTATTTTTAAATTTTAAATATTTAAATTCCATTTCAATATGATCTTAGAGATACGGTTGAACTTAAATTAGCTGAGGCTTGCAATTCTGGTCGATTTTTTGGGTTTTTATAATCTACTTTGAGATTAATTTGGATAGAAGGAAGAGTGGAAGTGGTGGCAACAAGATTTAGTTCTAAATTTTTTATTTCCACTCTGTCTGAAATTAAAGCAATAGGATCTATGCCTTCTTTTTTAAGACAAAGCTGGTTTTCACAGATATAAAAATCAATAAAAGTCGACATTTCTCCTTCTGGTAAATATTTTTTTGTCTCAAGTGAAAGTTGACCTGAGCTGGCTGAAAAAATAGAGGTTGGAGTATAAATACTTTTTGCCTCTTTTATCTCATAAGACATTTTTTCCATGGCGCTTCTAGCATTATCTAAAGCTTCACGCATCGCTTTTCCTTTGGTGTTTAAGCGGTTGGTCCAAAGAAAAAAAGAAGAGGCAGCCAAAATAATCATGGCTAAGACTGCAATATAAACCAAAATTTCTATTAAGGTGAACCCCCCACCATTTTTCAAGGTGGTTTTCAAAAATTGTGCTCTTTTGATTAAAAAATGGTGGGGGGTCATTGTCTCCAATTAGTTAAATAAGTGTTTATTTCTACTTGATGAGTTCTTCCCTTCTCTTGCCAAGAGACATTAGCAATTATTTTTTTTGTATTCGGATCATAATTTCCACCACTTTCAACGATATTAGAATTTAAATCTCGCATTACATCTTCAAAAACAACTTTTCTACTAAAACTATCTATCGTTTCTGTTCCTTGAGCTAATTGCCATTCTAAGGGAGAACTAGTAGCCTGAGGATAATAATCGGTGCTCATAGCCAATGTTCCTAAACCATCTACATCCCAAGTCGTTCCATCTCTAAAATTTCTTACTGCCTCAATCGTTTCTTGGGCAATGTTATTAGCCTGGGTAGTTTGTCTGATTAAAGTGGAAATTCCCAAGGAAAAAGAAGTCAATCCCAAAAGAGTAACTAAAACATTAACAATGATGGCAATCACCACTAATATATCTATCATCGAAATCCCTTTTTTATTGCCAAATAGGTTCTGAAACATAAATTGAGCTACCTTGAGTTGTTTGTCCTGTAGCATCATATTGAATTAGATCTTCACCAGCATCCCCGCTTATTTCGACCTTTAAAGCTCTGTTATTGTATCTTCGGTCTCGATGAATACAAAATTGAGTAGTTAAAAGAGGGTCATTCAATCTATGGGTATGAATTTTTAATTTTTGGATTTCCCCTCCAACATCAACATCCCCTTCCCAAAAAATTTGACTATCTTTCATATTATCAGCAATGATAATTTCTTTAGTAACAATCGAAGCATTATAAGTGAAAGTTAAAATAATTTTTTCAGTCGAAGTTGAAATTCCACGGTTATAATCAAAATGGACATGTCTCGAATCTTTCACTCGATTTTGGTCAGAAAGAGCCGAGGGAATAGTTAATCCTACTAATCCAGAATTTTCAATGTAAATAATCCTATTTTTTGACGGATCTGTTTTTACTCTTGTTGAAATCTTCCCGAATTGAGAAGTACTGGAGGCAAAACCCGTAACTTTTTCGAATACGACTTCATTTCCCCCCCAGAGATCTATTTCATAAATTTCAATTAAACCTGGTAATTGGTGGATTTCGTCTGAAGAAGTTGCCCGAGTGGCAAAACTCTCTCCTTGAAATAAAGTATATTGATGAGGTTGGGTTGAGGTTTCAAAATAAACTCCCCATTGGCTAAATAGTTCGGAAGCTAAGGTTTTGTTTTGAGCTAATCTTAGGGTATTGATAATTTCTTCAGCTGAGTTATTTAAATCTAATTCTTTTTCAAAAAAACGAAAGTTAGGAATAGTTATGGCAATTAAAACAATAAAAATTCCAATTATTACTAACAATTCAATTAAAGTAAAACTTCTATTTGAGAATGGAAATTTCATTTGATAGCGCCAAGCATTGAGTACATAGGTTGAATCATTGAAATAGCGAAAAATCCTATCGCTACTCCGATAATGAGAATTAAAACGGGTTCAATCAAAGAAGAAAGGTTTTTGGTAGCATTTGAAACTTCTTCTTCATAAAAATCGGCTAATTTTGTTAGGATTGTTGCTGTTTGACCTGTCTCTTCTCCAACAGCCATCATTTGAATTAAGACCGGAGGATAAATACTTGTGTATGGTTTTAAAACCTCTGATAATTTTTCCCCTTTCCTCACTCTTTCTGAGCCTTCCATTAACGCTTTTTTATAATAAATGTTCCCTAAAGTTCTTGAGGTGATTTCGAGAGAATTTATGATGGGAACCCCGGCTGAAATAAGTGAACTCAGTGTTCTGGCGGTATAGGCTGAATTCATTTTTTTAATGATTGGAGAAATAATCGGAATCTTTAATGTAATAGTATCTATTATTCTCTTTCCTCCTTTACTCTTTAGAGCAGCCCTAAAAAGGAAAATTAAAATAATAAAAATTAAAATTAAAAAATACCATCTATGAACTAAAAATTCAGCTAAAAAAATGACAAACTGCGTAGTCGGAGGAAGTTCAACATTCAATTCTCTAAAGGTTTCAGCTAGTTTTGGCACAACCATCACTATCATTAAAATCCCAATCCCAATCATGGCTGAAACTACGACTGCTGGATAAATCATTGCTCCTTTTATTTTTGATTTTAAATCATGTTCTCTTTCCATCTGGGATGTCAATGTTTTTAAAACATCTTCTAAAGTTCCGGATTCTTCACCTATTTTAACCATGCTTTGGTAAAGTTCAGGAAAGATATCTGAGTGTTTAGAAAGTGATTCTGAAAAGGCTTTTCCTTTTTGAATTTCTTCCCTGATTTCATACAGAGCTTTTTTAAATTTTTCGTTTTTTATTTGGTCAGCCAAACTCTCTATTGCTCTAGGCAGAGAAAGAGCAGCTGAAACCATCATCAATAAATTTCTGGTGAAAAAAAGTTTTTCTGTCAAAGAAACACCAAATGATGGTAAAGAAATCTCAAATTTTTTCTTAGCTACTCCTTCTGGTTTAGCTTTGATTAAAATTAAATCTTTTTGTCTTAAAACTTGAGTCAAATGATGGATGTCTTTTGCTTCCAAAACTCCTGATTCTTTTTCTCCTTTTTTTGATATGGCTTTGTATGAATAGCGAGGCATAGTATTAGTTCAAATTTATCGCTACATTACCCAAAATTCTCTTTGCGAATTTTGGGGACCCCGATTATTTTCGGGTTCGTTCTTTAACCCGCTAAAGTTTCAAGAAAGTTTAGACGGGCCCCAACCCCTTTCCTCAGTGGGGCATTATTCAATTATCACACGTAGAACTTCTTCTATTGAGGTCATTCCTTGGACAGCTTTTAATAGACCATCTTCAACCATCAAAATCATTCCTTCTTTTTGAGCCTGGTCTTGAATTTCATCAGAAGTGGCTCTTTTCACAACCAAGTTTTTAATTGTCTCAGTTACCGGTAGAACTTCAAAGATTCCAATCCTTCCTCTGTATCCATCAGGACATTCTTTTGTTGGTTTTGGCCTGTAAAATGGTATATTTTGCCATTCTGATTTTTCACCTACTATTTTTTCCTCTTTTAAAATTTTTAAAATTCTATCTAAATCACAATACTTAGAAATTGTTTGAAGTTGGCTTTCGTCTAAAAAATATTTTTCTCTCCCTTCACAGAACCTTCTAACGAGTCTTTGAGCGACAATTAAATTCAAGGTTGAAGAAAGTAAAAAAGGCTCACATTTCATATCGATAAGCCTAGGGATGGCTCCAGCAGCTGAGCTCGTATGAAGAGTAGACAAAACCTTATGACCTGTTAGAGTTGCGTTTATGGCCAGTGAAGCTGTCTCTTCGTCTCTAATTTCTCCAACCATAATAATATCTGGGTCTTGTCTAACTAACGCTCTCAAACCTGAGGCGAAAGTTAAACCTATTTTGGGATTGACTTGAGTCTGATTTATTCTCGGAATCATGTATTCAACCGGGTCTTCAATTGTCGAAATGTTCACGGCTGGAACATTTAAAATCTCGAGCATTGAATACAGACTAGTAGTTTTACCACAACCAGTAGGTCCTGTGATTAAAATTATTCCAACAGGTTTTCGAAGGGAATCTTGAAGCCACTCTAAACTTGACCCTCTTAAACCTAATTCTTCTAAAGTGAAAGCTTCGGCACTTTCTGGTAAAAGCCTCATGACAATTTTTTCTCCCTCAGTTATAGGTAAAATTGAAACTCGCAGTGAATATTTATAATCTGGAGTCTCAACTTTAAAGCGGCCGTCTTGAGGAAGCCTGTGTTCATCTAATTTTAAATTAGACAAAACTTTTACTCTAGCAACGATTCCCGGAGCTGTTTGCTTTGGTAAAGTCATGGCATCTCTCAAAATACCATCTATTCTATACCTAACCAAAACTTCTTTTTCCATCGGCTCAATATGAATATCAGAAGCCCTCTCCAAAATAGCGTGTTTCAAAAGAGCATCAACAATTTTTATTATTGGTAATTCTTCAGCAACTTTTTTTAACTCTATTTTCTCTTCCACTATTTCTTCTTCTCTGATTGTTTTTATTTCTCCTGCTTCTTTTTTTATCAATTCTCCAAATTCTGCTTCAAGCGTCTTTTGGTATTGTCTAAGAACATTTTTTATCGATTCTTCATTGGTTAAACGAGGTAAAATTTTTAAGTTTGCTGTTTTTTTAATAAATTCTATTGTCCTAAGATCTTCTGGATCAAGCATTGCTACTTCCAAATCATTTCCTCTTCTTCTAAAAGCAATAATATTATTGGCTCTAGCAATTGGTTCTGGGATTATTCTCAAAATTTTTGGGTCTATTTTTTCTTTTTCTAAATTGACAAAAGGAATTCCCAAAATATATGCTTTCAATTTTATCAATTGTTCTCCAGTAATTAAACCCTCAGAAACTAAAACATCCTCAATTTTTTGATTTTTACTCTTTGCTTTTTTTAAAGCCTCATTAAATTTCTTTTCGGTAATTAAACCCGCATCCAATAAAAAGGCTTTTAATTGACCTGTTTCAACCTTCATAAATCCCCTAAGGATTTTTTAACCTTTTCCACCACTTCTTCTAAAGTATAGTTAGCTTTGACTAAATAGGTTGTAGCTCCTAATTCAAGGGCTTTTTCAACATCATTAATTTTTTCTAGGTTTGTCAAAATTATAATTGGAATATCTCTCGTTGCTTCATTCGTTTTTAATTCTTTTAAAACATCAAAGCCGTGAACCTTTGGTAAAATAAGGTCGAGTAGAATTAAATCCGGTTTTTTTGATTTAGCAAGCCTCAATCCAATTTCACCATCTAAAGCCGGAATCATTTCATAACCTTCTTGTTTAAAAATCTCACCAAAAGTCTTTTGAAGGGCGGATTCATCCTCAATGAATAGAATTTTTTTGGACATAAATAATGGGGTCCCCGAAATTTGCGAAGCAAATTTGGGGTAATATTTATTTTATTGGTACTGTAAACCAAAAGGTCGACCCTTTTCCTTCTTGGCTTTTAAAGCCTATTTTTCCTCCTGATTTTTCAACGATATATTTTGAAATGTGTAAACCCAAACCTGTTCCTTGAGTTTGGTATTTTAGAATATTTTCAGACCTAAAGAATTTTTGGAAAATATATTTTTGGTCTTCTTTTGGAATTCCAACCCCATTATCTTCAATTTCAAAATAGATTTTATTTTTTTGGTGTTTTAAATTTATTTTGACTTCTCCTTTGCCTTTAATATACCTGATGGCATTGTCTAAAAGGTTTTCAACTACAAGTTTAATTTTTGATGGGTCGCCAAAGGTTTTTGGTAAATTTTTTTCTTCTTTTAACTCTATTTTTACATTGGAGGCCTCAGCAAGAGGTTTAAAATCAGTAATCAAAGAATTAACTAAATCACCTAAAGAAAAGTTTTCGTTGCGGATGGGAAGCCGAGCTGTTTCGATTCTAGAGATAATTAAAAGATCCTTAATTAACTCTCCCATCCTATCTGAATTTTCTTTTAAAATTTTGAAATATTCAAGTTGTTTTTGAGAAACAGGCTCAATTTTTCCCGACATGATTAATTCTAAAACCCATCTTAGATTAGAAAGAGGAGATCTTAACTGATGAGAAACAATACTAACAAATTCAGATTTTAATCTATTTGCTTCAGCTAAATTCTCAAAACCTCTGACAAGAATGAAACCAAAAACAAAAAAAACTCCAGTTAAAAATATAGTTAAAAGAGCTACTAATAAAGGGTCTTGGATATAGCGGTTTCCAAGAATGTAAGCAAAAAGGCTCGAAATAAAAATTAAAAAACCCATTATTAAGAAAATAAAATGAGGGCATTGCCAGATTGGTAGGTGGTATTTTTTGCACTGAGAAACAATGTTTATTTCTCCAAAAATTTTTTTGAAATTCATATTTTATTATAACATTGACCAAATAAAAACAAAATGATAATTTTATAATGTCGGGGCTTGGTGTAATGGCTAATATACCCTTTCTATTTATCGGGGCGTGGTGTAGTGGTTTAACATGCGTGCTTTGGGAGCACGAGATCGCCAGTTCAAATCTGGCCGCCCCGACAAAAAATAGGGTAAGTCTGGGTTCAAATCCCAGTACCCTGAAATAGTATATAGGCATCGTTTAGCGATTATTTACCTACCCCTTCTAAACTCTACGATAATTTTGCGGGATTAGTTGAGCGGCTCAACGTCACCCTTCCAAGGTGAAAAGGTGGGTTCGACTCCCATATCCCGCTTAACTCGCTTCACTCCGCTCCTGGATTCCTTTAAAAAGGTATCCAACCGCCAAAACAAAAACGGCCTTTAAGGCCGTTTTAAAATTATCTTGCGTATTCAATAACTCTCAACTCTCTAATAACATTAACTTTTATTTCTCCAGGATATCTTAATTCTTCTTCTATTTTTTGAGCAATATCCCTAGCTAATCTTTTGGCTTTAAAGTCATCTACTTTTTCAGGTTTAACAAAAACCCTTATTTCTTTCCCGGCTTGAACGGCATAAACTTTTTCAACACCAGGAAAAGATGCAGCAATTTCTTCTAATTCGCTTAGCCTTTTTAAATAATTCTCAACCGTATCCTTTCTTGCCCCAGGCCTGGCTCCTGAAATCTGATCTGCCACCTTAACAATTATCCCTTCTAAACTCTGGCAAGGATATTCTTCATGATGACACTTCATTGCTTCTATCACTTCTTCGTCTATTTTAAATTTCTCTAAAATTTTAATCCCAATATCGATATGTGAGCCTTCAACATAGGAATCAATTGATTTTCCGATATCATGTAAAAGTCCTGCTTTTTTGCAAATTGAGATATTAGCTTCAAGTTCGGCAGCTAGGGCTCCGGCTAAATGAGCTACTTCTAGAGAATGTAAAAGTATATTTTGGCTGTAAGAAGTTCTAAATTTTAACCTTCCTAAGAGTTGAATCAGTTTTGGATCTAAGCCCACAATTCCAACATCGTAAACTGCTGTCTCTCCGGCCTCTTTTATTTGTGAATTGAGTTCATCTTGAGCTTCTTTAACTTTCTCTTCGATTCTAGCTGGTTGAATTCTTCCATCTAATATTAATTTTTCTAGAGCAATTTTTGCGATCTGTCTTCTTACAGGATCAAAAGATGAAATCATTACTGTTTCAGGAGTATCATCTATCATTACTTCAACGCCAGTCAACTTTTCTAAAGTTCTTATATTCCTCCCCTCTTTACCAATAATCCTTCCTTTTATCTCTTCGGAAGGAAGGGGAAGATTAGTTGTAGTTATCTCTTGAGCTTGCCCTATGGCACATTTTTGAATGGCTGTAGATAAAATTTCTTTTGCCTTTTTTTCGAACCTCTCAAGACCTTCTCCTTCAAGTTTTTTTATTCTCCCTAATAAATCCTTTTTGTATCCTTTTTCAACCTCATCAAAAAGTTTCTCTTTCGCTTTCTCTTTTGATAAACCTGATATCTCTTCCAATTTTTTTAAAGCCTCTTCTCTTAATTTTAATGTTTCATCTCTTATTGCTTTAAATTTGTTTAGATTCTCTCTAAACTCATTTTCTCTTTTTTCCAGATCAAAGGTTTTTTTATCTAAAAGACTTCCTTTCCTCAGCAAAATTCTCTCTGTTTTTAAGAGTTCCTCTCTTTTTCCTCCTAATTCCTTTTCAGCTTTATTTAAGATTTTCCTCGCCTCTTCCTTCGCCTTAGAGATTTTTTTCTGTAGGACTTCTTCTATTGTCCCTATCTTTTTTTTAGCAACTGATTGCCTTGCATAATAACCTAAAACAGCACCTAATAAAATGGTAAATGTTCCTACTGCAAGTAGAATATATTGTTCCATGTTTTAAAAAGATAAATTTAGTCCTCATTTTTGGAGATTATTCTTTTGTTTTTATTACTTCATCAATCAACCTATATTCTTTTGCTTCTTTAGCTGATAAGTAATAGTCTCTATCAGTATCTTTTTCTATCTTTTCTAATGGTTGGGCGGTATGTTTAGCTAAAATCTGATTAATTTTATTTTTTAATTTCACTATCTGTTTGGCTGCGATTTCTATTTCAACCGCTTCTCCTGAAACGCCCGAGACTGCCACTTGATGAAGTAAAATTTCAGAATTTGGCAAAGCAAATCTTTTTCGTTTAGTTCCAGCAGCTAAAAGCACGGCTGCTCCTGAAGCCGCTAAACCTACACAGACTGTTGAAATCGGGCATTTAACATATTGCATCGTATCATAAATAGCTAAAGCTGAAGTCAAAACTCCTCCTGGTGAGTTGATATAAAGCTGGATGTCCTTTTTCGGATCCTGAGCAGCTAAAAACAGAAGCTGGGCAATAACTGAATTTGCAACCGGATCGATAATCGGCCCTCCTAAAAAAATTATTCTATCTTTTAAAAGCCGAGAGTAAATATCATAAGCCTTTTCCCCATATTGAGTTTTTTCAATGACAACTGGAATTATATTCATTTTTTGTATAATTCTCCAAAAAATTTAAAACCTTTTCTTCTTCTATTCTCTCTTTAGTATAATCTTTTAATCCCTCTGGGTCAATCCTTTTTGTTTCTTCAGGAGGAAGGTTTGTTAATATTTCATTTGCCATTTTTATTATTTCTTCTTCTCTGGCCTCAATTCCTTCCTTTTCCTTTATTTTTCTTAAGATTAAGGCTCTCTTTATTTTATCTTCAGCCACAGCATGATAAGATTCTACAATTTCTTTTTCTGTTTTTTTAATTTCTTTCAGATAATCATTGAAGTTCATCTTAAAAATTGTTGGAACTCTCTTTTTTAAGTTCTCTAAGTATCTCTTTTTTTCTTCTTCAATCAAGATTTGTGGAATTTCGAATTTAGTCGTATCAGTTATTTTAGTCAAAATTTCTTTCCTAATTCTTTCTGATTCTGCCTTTTCTTTTTCTATTTTTATTCCTTCGAAAATAGATTTTTTCAAAGAAGATAAATTTTCAAATTTGCCCAATCTCTTAACAAGATCATCTGTCAGTCTCGGTATCTCTGCTTTTTGAACAGAAATGGCTTTGACTTTAAATTTGATTTCTTTTCCAGCCAAATTTTTTTGAAAATGGTTTTCAGGGAATTTTAAAGAAAATTCTCTTTCCTCATTATTTTTTATTCCTTCTAATTTTTCTTCAAAACCAGCAATAAACCCTCCTTTTCCTAAAAAAAATTCATCTTTTATTTTTTTTCCATTTTCAATTTGAGGTGAACTATACTCAACTTTAATAAAATCTTCTTTTTGAGCAGGTCCATTCTTAATAGTAAATTTCGCTCTTGATCTTTGAATCCAAGAAAGTGTTTCTTCAATTTCTTTTTCGGAAATGGAAATCTTTCGTTTTTTTTGTTCAGAGGCTATTTTTTTATAGTTGGGTAATTTTAGTTCTGGGAAGATGGAAACGATGACTTTAAACTCGAAGGGATTTGCCAAAGCTAATTTTAGTATTTTAATTTCTGGTTTCCCTAAAACTTCGATTTTATTTTCAAAAATAGTTTTTAAATAATTCTCTCTAATAGCATCTTCAGCAGCTTTTTTTAAAATCTTCTCTTTGCCAATTTCTTTTTCTATAATTTTTGGGGGGATTTTCCCTTTTCTAAAACCTGGCAATTCCAAATCTTTTCCTAAGGAAAAAATAGCTCTCTCAAAAAATTGATTAAACTCTTCAGCCGGAATTTCGATTTTCAATTCCAATTTTGACTTCGGTAGTTTTTTAATGGAAGTTTTCATTTTAATCAAGTCCTAATTATTTAAATAGAGTATATTTTAAAATTAAAGGAACGAAGATAGTAGCTACTAAAGACATAACAGTAATTAGGGTGTTAATAGTAGGACCAGCTGTGTCTTTAAATGGATCTCCGACTGTATCACCAATAACTGCCGCTTTATGAGCTTCAGAGCCTTTTCCTCCAAAGTGCCCGGCTTCTATGTATTTTTTGGCATTATCCCAAGCTCCTCCTGAATTTGCCATTAAAATGGCAAAAATTATTCCAGTAAAAATACTTCCTCCTAAAAATCCTCCTAGAGCGTATTTTCCAAGTAAAAACCCGACTGCCAGAGGAAAAATTATTGCCAGAGAGCAAGGGAGTATCAATTCCTTTAAAGCTCCTTTGGTGGCGATATCAACACATTTAGCATAATCAGGTTTATTTTCTCCTTTAATCAAGCCAGGGATTTCTTTAAATTGTCTTCTCACTTCTTCAATCATTCTTGAGGCATTTTTCTGAACTCCCAAGATTAAAAGGGCTGATAAAAATGGTGGGGTAATAGCTCCTATAAACACTCCGACTATTACATCAGGTTTCATTAAGTTTAAGCTTTTAATTCCGACTAATTCGGAATAAGCAGCAAAAAGAGAAAGAACCGTCAAAGCAGCAGCTCCAATAGCAAAGCCCTTAGTTATTGCTTTGGCAGTATTGCCAGCTGCATCCAATCTATCAGCTACTTCAATTACTTCTTCTCCTAAGCCCGATTGCTCGGCTATCCCTTTGGCATTATCAACTATGGGACCGTAAGCATCGGCTGAAATTATCATTCCAACAATTGATAACATTCCAACAGCTGAAATCGAAACTCCATAAATTCCAGCTAAATAGAAAGAAATTAAAATCGCAATACAAATTCCTATTACCGGAGGAACAATACTTATTAATCCGTAGGAAAACCCAGAGAGAATGTTTACTGCTGCTCCGGTTTTTGTTGCCTCAGCTATTTTTAAAACAGGGGTTCTATCGATTGAAGTAAAATAATCAGTGGTAATTCCAATTACTAATCCAGCAACCAAACCAGATACAATAGCTAAAAGAATTTTTACGCCTTCACTCCCCAATCCTAAATAACGAATCAGAAAAAATGTCAAAATTGCGAAAAAAAAGCAAGTTATGAAAGTCCCTCTATTTAAAGCTGCTCCAGGGTTTTTTGTTTCAGTTTTGACAAAAAACATTCCCAAAAGAGAAGATAAAATTCCAATAGCTCCGATTATCAGAGGAAGAGAAATGAATTTTTCACCAATTGTACTTCCCAAGATCATAGCTGCTATTATACAGGCAATATAAGAATCTATTAAATCAGCCCCCATTCCGGCTACATCTCCAACGTTATCCCCAACATTATCAGCAATAACAGCTGGATTTCTAGGATCATCTTCAGGAATTTCAAGTTCAACTTTGCCAACTAAATCTGCACCAATATCAGCGGTTTTTGTATAAATGCCACCACCGGCTTTAGCAAAAAGAGCTAAAGCTGATGCCCCAAAACTAAAACCTAAAATGATGTCTAGTCTAGCCGGCCCGAAAATAAAATAGAGAATGCTTATTCCAAGTAATGCCATCCCAACAATTGATAATCCCATGATTGCCCCGCCAAAGAAAGCAATTTTGAAAGCATCGCTTAAATTTCTTTTGGCAGCATTAGTTGTTCTAACATTAGTTCTAACGGCTGCAGCCATACCAAAAAAACTAGCTATTGTAGTGCAAACTGCTCCAAAGATATAGGCGAAGGCTACGTATTTTCCAAGGAAAATTCCAAGTAATATAGCCATAGCTAAAACAAAAATTGCTAAAGTCATATTCTGTCTTTTCAGATAGGTATTAGCTCCTTCTTTTATAGCTTTTGAAACCTCAATCATTTTTTCAGTACCTCTATCTTGTTTAAGGATGTAAAAAAACAGATAGATCGATACTAAAATTGAAACTAAAGCAGTTATTGGAGTTATTATTAAAATCATTTATTAAAAATTTAAAAATTAAGATTTTTTCTCAATTTTTTCTTCCTTAAGCTTTTCTAAAGTCCTAACGTCAATCTTCCAACCAGTTAATTTTGCTGCTAACCTTACGTTTTGACCATCTTTGCCTATAGCCAAAGATAACTGGTCTTCTGGAACAATAGCCAGAGCTTTGCTTTTGGGCATGATTTTTACTTCGAGGACTTTAGCTGGCGAGAGGGAATTGGCAATGTATTTTTCTGATTCTTCAGAATATTCAATTATGTCTATTTTTTCTCCACCCAATTCCGATATCACAGCATTTACTCTTGTTCCTCTTTGCCCAACTGCTGCTCCAATTGGATCAATACCTTCTGCCTTTGAAAAAACAGCAATTTTTGTTCTTGACCCGGATTCTCTAGCTATCGATTTTATTTCCACTTGTCCAGCAGAAATTTCTGGAACTTCCAACTCGAAAAGTTTTGTGACAAATTTTGGATAAGCTCGGGAAAGAAAAATAACCGGACCTTTTGGAGTTTTTTCTACTTTTAAAATATATAACTTTAATCTTTGTCCCGGACGATAAAATTCCCCTGGAACCTGTTCGTGTTTTGGTAAAATACCTAAGGTTTTACCAATATCAAAAAAAATATTTTTCCCTTCTATTCTCTGTAGAATCCCGGAGACAATTTCACCCTCTTTTGCTTTATATTCCTCAAAAATAGTGTCTCTCTCAGTTTCTTTTAGCTTTTGCAAAACGACTTGTTTTGCTGTTTGGGCAGCAATTCTGCCAAAATCAGATTTTGCTTCCAATGAAATTTCTAATTCTTTTCCGACTTTGATTTTTGGATTTATTTTCTTTGCTTCATTTATCAAAATATGCTTTTCTGGATTAAATCTAATTTTTTCTGGTTCTTCTTCAATTTCTTTGTTTTTTAATTTTTCTAATTCCTCATCAGAATAAATCATTTTTTGATTGACTGTCAACTTTACCTGCCAGAATGTTGTCTTACCTGTCTCAATATCCAACTTGCATTTTATCACCTGTCCTTTTTTCCCGTATTCTTTTTTATAAGCAGCAGCAACCGCAGTTTCTATATTTTCTAAAACTTTCTCTATTAATAGTCCTTTTTCCTCAGCAATCTGGGCAATGGCTGATTTAAATGATTTTATATCCATGGTGGTAATTTAAGTTAGTCGCCTACTTTCGTAGGCTCTTTACCCCCACCAAAATTTGGTGGTAGGCCAACCCCTTCCTCAGTGAAGTGCTTTTTTATAAAAAGTGTCCGCTTTCGACGGACTATTCATTCATTGCAAAATTTTATTTTCTTGTCAAGCGAGAAATTATCTTTTTTATTCTCAGGTCCAAACAAGGTTCATCATTATCAAAAATTAAACGATTTTTAATTAAATCTTTTTTTTCTTTTATTTCTCCAATTGGACTCAATCTTTTTATAAAAATGGGTAAAAGCGATAACAAACTAAAAAGACCCATTGGTTCAAATTGATTGAAATAAAGTGATAGAATTATTGTTGTCATCAAAAAGAAAATCGTTCCAATTGAAGCATTCCAAATTATACCTAAAATGATTAAAGGAATAATAGAAAACCCTAAAAGTTTTGGCGAAAGAGATAAGGCTGCTCCAACAAAGGTTCCAATTCCTCTCCCTCCAGCAAATTTCAAAAAAATCGACCAATTATGGCCGGAAACTGCTGCAACGCCAGCTAGAATCTGAATTGAAGAAGGAAAATTGAAATTTTTTGCTAACCAAACAGCAAAAAATCCTTTTAAAAGATCGAAAATTCCAGTTAAAGCTCCCGGGATTCTTCCGATGTTTTTAAAAACGTTTGAACCTGAAGTCTTTTTCCAGCCAATTTCCAAAATGTTTTTTTTAGCAAAAATTTTAGTAAAGATATAACCAAAGGGAATAGAACCTAAGATATAAGCAAAAAATAAATAAAAAATTTCTATCATGATTAAAGAGGTATGTTTCCGTGCTTCCTAGGAACTTTACTTTCTCTTTTTTCCAAAATTGATTCTAGGCACTTTATTAAAATAAATCTTGTATCTTTTGGATGAATTATCATATCAACTTGACCAAGTTTAGCTGCTTGATAAGGATTCAAAAAAAATTCTCTCAATTCTCGAATTTTTTCTTCTTCAAATTTTTCAGGTTTTTTGCTTTCAGCAATCTCTTTTTTGAAAATTATCTTCACTGCTTGTTCAGGTCCCATGACAGCAATTTGGGCTGATGGCCAAGCAATAACTTTGTCATATCCTAATTTTCTAGAAGCTAAAGCAATATAAGCTCCGCCAAATGCTTTTCTTAAAATTAAACTGATTTTAGGAACTGTTGCCTCAGAAAAAGCATACAAAACTTTTGCCCCATGCCTAATTATTCCTCGATGCTCCTGGTCTCTTCCAGGAAGATAGCCTGGGGTATCAACTAAATTGATTAAAGGAATGTTAAAGGCATCGCAAAATCTGACAAAACGAGCAATTTTATCTGAAGAATCGATGTCTAAAGTACCAGCCATAATTTTTGGTTGATTAGCTATCATTCCAACCACATTTCCATTGAGTCTAGCAAATCCGACTATTGAATTTTGGGCAAAATATGGTTGAATCTCAAAAAAAGAATTTCTATCAAAAATTTCTCCAATAACTTTCCGCATATCGTAACCTTTTTCTTCTTTTTCTGGTACTATTTCTAATAATCTGTAATTTTCCTCCTTTTCGAAAAATTCAGCTAAGATGCTTTTTTTTGCTGGAGGATTTTCTAAATTGTTCTGGGGTAGGAAAGAAAGGAGGGTCTTGACTGCTGAAAAACACTCTTCTTCAGATTTAGAAACTAAATGGGCGCAACCTGACTTTTTATATTGAATGCTCGCCCCTCCTAATTCTTCAAAAGAGATTTCTTCACCAGTTACCTTTTTTATTACTTCTGAGCCAGTGATAAACATAAAAGAAATTCCTTCAACCATAAAGATGAAATCAGAAAGTCCGGGAGCATAAGAAGCTCCTCCTGCTGAAGGTCCAACTAAAATTGAAATTTGAGGAATGACTCCCGAGGATTTAATCATTTCCCTAAAAATACTAGCATAACCATCTAAGCTTGAGATACCTTCTTGGATTCTCGCTCCACCAGAATCAATTATTCCAATTATAGGACAACCAGTTTTTTGAGCTAATTTAATTACTTTTACGATTTTTTTGCCATGCATCTCGCCCAAAGTTCCCCCTATTTTTGAAAAATCCTGACTATATAAATAAACTTGGCGATTATTGACCTTGCCAAAACCAGTGATAATGGCATCACCAGGAAACTTTTTTTTCTCCATCTCTAAAATATCAGTACGGCTCTCAACAAAAGGGTCTAATTCAATAAAACTTTCTGGGTCTAAAAGTAAATTAATCCTTTCTCTGGCAGTTAGTTTCCCTTTTTGATGCTGTTTTTCGGTCAATTCAGATTTTTCAAGGTCTTTTATTTTTTTATTCAATTTTTCAATTTCTTTTTCAAAAGCCATAGTGGTTATTCGAATTTTTCACCTGCTTCCAGCAGGTTCTTTACCCGCCTAAATTTCTTTGAAATTTTTGGCGGGCCCGACCCCCCTTCCTCAGTATGATATTATTCAGCGATTGTTTTTAGTTGTTCTCTTATCCCATCAACAACCCGTTTTAAAATCTTCTCATTATTTACTTTTCTTCCTAATTCTATTTTAAGGGAAGTGGCGATATTTTCCAAATCTTTTGGGAATTTATCAATATTTGTATTCAAGCCAATTCCCATTATTGAAAACTTAACCTTTCTGCCTAAAATATTTTCAGTCAAAATACCTCCCACTTTTTTTTGATTTATATAAATGTCGTTTGGTAGTTTGATAAAAGTTTCTAAGTCAAAGTTTTCTTTAATAATTTTGGCAACGATAAAGGCAGCTAAAATTGTCAAAGTTTGTAAATCTTCAATTTTGCTCTTCGGTAAAATAATTGTAAAATAAAGTCCACCTTTTGGTGAAAACCATTGACTCTCTTTTCTGCCATAGCCTGAGATTTGTTCTTCAGCTAAAATGATGCTCCAGACTTTTGGTTTTAGTTTCTTTGCCAGAGCACTTGTCGAAGAAACTTTTTTGTATTTTTTAATTATCATTCCAAAATGATTAATGTCTCTCTTTCTTTAACTTTTTGGTCTTTTTTGACTAAAACCTCTTTTATTTTTCCCTCAAAATCAGAGATTATTTCATTTTCCATTTTCATTGCCGATAGAAAAATCAGTTTTTGTCCTTTTTTTATAAAATCTCCTTTCTTTACAAAAATTTCTGAGATTGTTCCGGAAATCGGAGTTTTTATTTCTTTTTTAAAGAAATCCCTTTTAGGAAAAGAGGTTTTGGCAATTGAAGTTTTGTCTTCTTCTTTGTCGAAAATAAAATCTTTTCTTCCAACTTTTATTTTCACTTTACCTTCTCCAGTTTCTAAGATTATAACATCGTATTCCTTGCCTTTAATTTTAAATCTAAGATGCATAAATTATTCAAACATTTTTAATCTTTCAGCCATCACCCAATCTGATACACTTTTTTTCCCTTTGATTTCCTCTTTCTTTTTCAGGGTTTGGTAAATTTTGAAAATGATTTCAGCAATTTCTTTTTCTTCAGGTTCTACTTTTTTAAAAATTCTTTTTGGTGGAAAAATCCTTAATTCCTGTAAAATCCCTGTTTTTTCAATAAAATTGGTAAAAAAATTACCTGCTAAAAAATCTTTATTTTTCAAAAGAGCTTTGGAAAAAGGAATAGTAGTCGGCACCCCTTCAATAATAATCTCTCCTAAAGCTCTTTTTAATCTACAGATTGCTTCTTTCCGGGTTTTCCCCAAGGCAATTAGTTTTGCCAAAAGAGAATCAAAATAGGGATAGATTTTTTGACCTTCGTGTAAAAAAGTGTGTAAAAAAATCCCTTGGCCACCGGGTGGTAAATATCTTTCAATTTTACCTGGAGTAGGCTGGAAATTTTTTTGAGGATCTTCAGCATTAATTCTTGCTTCAATTGCCCAACCATTAAAGAAAACATTTTCTTGTGAAAAAGAAATTTTTTCTTTTTGAGCAATCCTAATTTGCTGTTCAACAATATCAATACCGGTTATAGCTTCTGTCACCGGATGTTCAACTTGAAGTCTTGGATTAACCTCTAAAAAATAAAAGTTTTTATTTTTATCTACTAAAAACTCAATTGTTCCTGCTCCCTCGTATCTTAACTTTTCAGCCAATCTTACTGCCCATTTTCCCATTTCCTCTCTCTTTTTTTCATCTAAAAAAGGAGAGGGGGCTTCTTCTAATAATTTTTGGAACCTTCTTTGAATTGTACATTCTCTTTCACCCAAGTGTAAGAAATTTTTACCATCACCTAAAATCTGGAATTCGATATGTCTTGCTTCGGGTAAATATTTCTCAAGAAAGAAATCAGCTTTTGAAAAGGCAAGTCCAATTTGTCTTTGAACTCCTAGAGATAATGCAAAAAGTTCACCAAAACTGATTTGGCCGTTTATTACTCTAATTCCAATTCCTCCCCCTCCTTTTTGAGCTTTCAAAATAAAAGGTGGTTTTATTCTTTGAACCCATTTAAATAAATCTTTTTTTGTTTTAATTGAACCCTGGCTATCTTCGAGAGTATTAAGACCAATTTTTTTGGCAATCTTTTTTGCTAAAATTTTATCTTCAAGTATTTTTAGAATTTTAAAATGTGGTCCAATAAATTTTAAACCCTTTTTTTGACAAAGTTTGGCGAATTCCCAATTTTCAGCCAAAAACCCATAGCCAGGATGAATGGCATCAACTTTAGCTTTTCTTGCAATTTCGATAATCCTTTTTTTATCAAGATAACCTATTGCTCCTTCTCTTTCTAAAAAATAATATTCATCAGCTAAAGAGGTTTCTAAAAAATTTGATTCTTCGCCAGCTGAAGGGCAAAGGGCAACAGTTTTAATTTCCATTTCTTGACAAGTCCTGATTATTCTTAAAGCAATCTCTCCCCGGTTAGCAATGAGAATTTTTTTTATTCTATATTCCTTCATATAATTTTTTTATTTCCTCCATTACTCTCTCAGTAATTTTAAAAAGCGAATTTTTATATTCTTCAGAATTACAATCTAAATTTTTCACCTTTTCAAATTCTTCTTTGAAATAAAGAGGTTTGCTGACATTAATCTTAACAATTCTTTTTATTTTAGGAAATGCTTTTCCTGGAGGCATTAATTCAAAGGTTCCTTTAATTCCAACTGGTAAAATTGGAATTCCGGTCTTTAGAAAAATTTTTGCCACTCCTGATTTTCCTTCTTGAATTTTCCCAGTTCTGGAGCGGGTTCCTTCAGGGTAAATTACTAAAATATATCCTTTTTTCAAGGCTGAAATTGCTTTCCCAATAGCTGTTTTTTTTGATACTTCATTTTCTCTGTTCACCGGAATAACTCCGCCTATAAAATAAAAAAAATTCCTTAAAAGACCTTGAAACCCGGTGTATCTATCCACTTGGCCAATATAGGTAAATCTTCTAGGCACGCAAAGATAACCACAGACTATTATATCCAAATGGCTTTGGTGGTTTGTGGCTAAGATAAAATTTCCTTTAGGAACATTTTCTAATTCTCTTGATTCTTTTATTAAAATTCTATAAACAATTGGTTTTAAAAAAATTTTGCAAAACCAAGAAATTGCTTTATTCATAATTTTTTAATCCTTCGACAATTTCTTCAATAATTTGACGGCAACTTTTAATCTTAGAAATCCCAGCTGCTGATAGACCAGCTAATAGAGGAACGTTTTCGACATTCCCACCACCGAGGGAACCGGCAATCTTTTCAGCTTTAATTTCTTCAGGAAAAGCTCCTCTTTCTTCTAGTTTTTTCATTTCTTCAGAAAACTTATTTTTGATTACTCTTATTGGATGACCAGTAAATCTTAATATGACTTCAATATCATCGGCTGTGGCTTCAACAATCTTTTTTTTATAGGATTCAGAAGCAATACACTCTTTTGAAGCTAAAAATCTTGTTCCCATTTGAATAGCATCAGCATTTAATAAAAAAGTGGCTTTAGCAGTTTCTCCATTATAAATTCCTCCAGCAGCAATTAGGGGAATTTTTTTAAGTAAATTTTTCGCCTGGGGAATTAAACAAAAAGTTGTATTTTGACCAATATGACCTCCGGCTTCCAATCCTTCAACAACTACGGAATCGGCTCCATTTTGTTCCATCTTTTCTGCCAATCGTGGAGAAGGGACAACAGGAATTATTTTAATTCCGGCTGCTTGGAAATAAGGAAAAAGAGGTAAAGGATTTCCACCACCAGTAAAGACAATCTCTACTTTTTCTCTAATGATAATTTTAACTATATCTTCAATTTTTGGATTTTGCATAAAGATATTAACAGCAAAAGGATTCTTCGTTAATTCTCTTGTTTTTTTAATTTCTTTTTCTAACCACTCAGCTGGCATTAAACCAGAACCGATTGTCCCCAAGCCTCCGGCATTAGATATTGCTGACACTAATCTACTTTCTGAAATTCCTGCCATTCCTCCTTGGATAATAGGATATTTAATATTTAAAAGTTGACAGATTTTATTATTTTCGAACATTTTTTTCTTCAAATTCTTTTTTTTCAACGATTGCCACTGAAAACCTAGCTTCGCATTTTAAATTATTATTGACTAAAGCTTGACCTTTAATATGAGCGATTTTTATTCTCTCGGCATCATAAATTCCCAAAATCTCAGTCTTTAAAGAAATTTTATCTCCGGGAAAAATTGGTTTTAGAAATTGGACGCTTCTGACATCGTAAGCTAAAAAATGATAATTTTTGTGATTTTCGCCAATTTTTCTCCTTAAAAAAATAGTTGAAAGCTGAGCTAAAGCTTCAACAACTAAAACTCCGGGCATTATTTTAAAATCAACGAAGTGTCCTTTGAAATAATAGTCCTCTTTTTGTGTTTGATAAAAACCAGAAATATTATTTTCCCCAATTTCTTCCACTCCCTCGACAAATAAAAAAGGTTCCTGATAAGGAATAATTTTTTTTATTTGTTCTTTGTTTAACATAATTTAAATTGCCAAGCCTCCGTCGATATTGATTACCGCCCCGGTAATAAAGTTTGCTTCATCGGAAGCTAAAAAAGCAACTAAATTGGCTACTTCTTCTGGTTTTCCAAATCTCCCTAGAGAAGTTAGTCTCAAAACAGCTTGCTTTACTTCTTGAGGTATATTTTCAGTTAATCTTGTTTCAATAAAACCAGGAGCTATGGCATTTACCCTTACTCCTAATTTTCCAACTTCTTTTGCTAAAGATTTTGTAAAACCTATAATTCCAGCTTTGGCAGCAGCATAATTTGTCTGGCCAAAATTTCCTCTCTGACCAACGAGTGAAGAAATGCTAATGATATTCCCCTGATTTTGAATAATTAAGGGTAAAGCAGCTTTTGTGCAATTGAAAACTCCAGTTAAATCAATATCAATCACCTTTTGCCATTCTTCTTTTGTCATTTTTGCTAATGTCCTATCTTGACAAATTCCAGCATTGTTAACTAAAACATCTAATTTACCGAATTCTTTTTGAATGTCTTGAATCATCTTTTCCACCTCCTCTAATTTTGAAACATCAGCTAAAAAGTATTTTGCTACGGAACCCAATTTTTCAATTTCTTTCTTTACTTTTTTTAAATTTTCCTCTTGAGATGGAATATCATTAAGAGCAATCTTTGTTTCCAAAGAAGCAAATTTTAAGGCAATTGCCCGACCCATTCCCTGAGAAGAACCAGTAATTAAAATTATTTTATCTTTCATAAATTTATTTTTATTTTAACCTTTTAACAATTTTCCAACCCATTGGTAAGGTTAGCCCAGCTAATAATATTTTTAATAAATCTCCCCAAATAAAAGGATAAAACCCTACTCTCAAAACTTTACCAAACCCTATAAATCTTGCCAGCCAAAAAAGTCCAGGGATATATAAAATAAGATTTCCTATCGCCATGGCCAAAATAGCTGTTTTGAAATTTCTATCCCATCCTTTTTCACAAAGCCAGCCAATAAAAAAAGCGGTAAAAATAAAACCTAGAATATACCCAAAAGTAGGGGAGAGAATATATCCCCATCCTCCACCTCTAGCAAACCAGGGAAGACCGATTAAACCAAATAAAAGATATGCGATTTGAGATAATGTCCCTCTTTTAAAACCAAGTAAAGCTCCACTCAAAAGAACGGCAAATGTCTGAAATGTTATTGGAATAACTCCGATTTCAATTTTTAATTTTGCACAAATTCCGGTTAAGATAGTGAAACTCAAAACTAAAACAACATCTTTAATCAAAATTAAGACTTTATTTTCTATTCTTGGAATTAGAATATCAATTAGAGTTAAACTTTGAGCTCGCATAAATTTTTATAATGCTACTTCTTCTATTTTTCTACCCAAAATAGGTATATTTTCAATTTTAATCTCTTTTAAAATTTCTGGCAATTCTCCTTTTTTTGTAATTTCAAAAAAAATTCGGTCTATATTTAATGCATTAAGGCTGGCTATTGCCAAGCCAAAAAAAGTAGTAAATTTTTCCAAATCTTGAATAGAGTCAGCCTCAGCAACAGTTAAGCATTGAGGTAAAACTTTATTTAAATTTTCAAAAATTTCTTTATCTTCAGACAAATGTTTTAATCTTAAATAATTTTCTTTTTTTAAAAGGAAAAAAGGGTTTTCGCTAGCCGATGCTTTTCCCATTTTTAAAATTGGTAAATTTAAAATGAAATCTGATTTAAAAGCTTCTTCTGAAATCTCAAAATTTTCTTTCTTAATAAACTTTGTTTTTGATAAATCAGAAGGTGAAATCTTATTTTTCAAACAAACATCTAAAAGTCCTGATTTTTTAGCTTTAGATTCAACCGAGGTTTCATCAAAGCTTTGAGCTCCAATTTTAATATTTTCTGGTTTGAAGCCTTTTTGAAATAAAAAATTCAAAGTAGCTTGTAAAAATTCTGGACTGGTATTATCTCTAAAATAAGAGTGAGAGGCCTTATAAAGACTTGGTAAAATTAATATTTTAGAATTTTCTTTTAAATCTAAATCTCCTATAATTTCAATTACTTTTTCTATTCCTTCTAAAACGTCATATTTTATTCGCCAAATGGCTACTGCATTTTTATCTCTGCTTTTTTGGATTTCAAAATTGTCTCCAATTTTATATTCTCTAACTGATTTTTGAACCCATTTATTTCCTTTCTCATCTTCCAAAACCAAAACAAAATAAGGTGCTTTTGGATGAAAAAGAGTGGGAATCGTCACTTTTGAGACACCGATTACTTTGATTTTTTTGTTTTCCAATCTATCTAATTTCAAAAAACAGTCAGGACATTTTTCAACCGGATATTGCCAAACTTTTTTACATTTTGAGCATTGATAGAACATAGTATTAGGTCAGGTTAATCGCTCGCCCTTTCGGGCTCGCTCTTTAGAAACCCACGGTTTCTAACGCCCTGAACCGTATAGTTCAGAGCTGTTTTCCTTCTCGGGGAAACCGCTTGTTTCCCCGACCCCTTTCCTTAATGCAAGTTGCTATAGTATATTATTCAGATTTATAAATACTCTTCTGAAATTTTGCGGAAGTGAAATCCTTTAATAATCATATCAATTACTAATGGAAAGAGTTTCGGCTTTTTGAGAAGACTCCAAAAGAAAATTCTCCAATAATATAACCTCTCTTTCTCTTTTATTCCTAAAATCCAAATTGATTTAAAAAGGGCTAAAAACTGATTTAAATCAAGCTGATAATTTTTCTTTCTTTTAGGTTTGTATTCTTTAAAAAAATTAATTAACCTTTGGTAATAATTTTTTGGAGAATAAATATAGTTTATAACTTTTTTGTAACCAGAAATCAAAGAATGGAAATTCATCTTGGGAATAAAATTAATAGTGCAATCGGTATTATTACCAGTTGGTTGGGAGATTAATCTTTTTTCTTTTTTTAATCTTTCCCACAACCTTGTCTTTGGAGGAGCTTGTAAGAGCCCCACCATGGCTGTTGCTATTCCACTCTTTTGAATAAAAAGAATCATTCGGTTAAAAATCGAAGGAGTGTCTTGGTCAAAACCAATAATAAAACCTGCCTGGACTTGTAAACCGTGATTTTGGATAATCCTAATTGATTCTAAAAGATTTCGGTTGATATTTTGGAATTTTCCGCATTCTTTCAGGCTTTCTTCATTAGGACTTTCAATTCCAATAAAAACACTATCGAAGCCTGCTCTTACCATTAATTCCATTAATTTTTTATCATCAGCCAGATTTATTGAAAGTTGGGTGTTAAAAGTAAAGGGGTATTTTTTCTCTTCCATCCACTTAATTATTGCTGGCAAAATCTCTTCTTTTAGCTTTATTTTGTTTCCAATAAAATTATCATCGACAAAAAAAACATTTCCTCGCCAACCGTTTTCATACAAAGCATCTAATTCATTTAAGATTTGTTCTTCATCTTTTGCCCTTGGAAATCTACCATTTAAAAGAACAATATCACAAAATTCACAATTGAAAGGACAACCTCTCGAAAATTGAATACTCATTGAGGCATATTTTTTCATATCAATTAATTTCCAGGATGGAATAGGGGTTTTCCTTATATCTGGCCATTGATTAGGTTTATAAATTTTTTTAATATCTCTTTTTTCCAAATCTACTAAAAAGTTGGGTAAAGTAACTTCTGCTTCACCTAAAACAAAATGGTCAATATCCTTTAAAAATTCTTCATAGCCAGTGGTAAAAAGAGGACCACCAGCAATAATTTTTTTCCTAAATTTTTTGATTCGTTTAATAGCTTCTTTAACCGATTCTTTTTGAATAACCATGGCTGAAATAAAGATAAAATCTGCCCATTGAATGTCTTTATCATTTAAATTTTCAGTATTTAGGTCAATCAATTTTTTTTCCCAATTTTTTGGTAATAAGGCCGCTACCGTTAATAAACCTAAGGGTGGAAAGGCTGCTTTTTTCCCAATAAAAGGAAGGGCGTATTTGAAACTCCAAAAAGTTTTAGGAAATTTTGGATACAAAAGCAAAATTCTCATATTTTTTGGTTTCTTTTTCAAAAATTTTATTAAAGATTAAAGAAAAAATTAGACTGAAAAGCGGGATAAAAATTAAAGCCGATATTAATTGATTTTTCAAAAATGGAAGACCGGCAATATAACACTCTATTAATCCTTGGAAATTCATTGGATACATTCTCGAAACTAACCACCAGCCAAAATTAGTCCAGAGATAGAAAAAGAAAACAGAAATAATTCCACCACCACTGATCTTCAAAAAATAATCCTTTGAATCTTTCTTAAAGAGTATGCCAAAACTTCCAATGAAAATGAAAGCAGACCAGGTAAAAAGGAAAATTAAAGTATTGCCAAAATAAATATCTGAAAGAAAAATCATTAAAAGAGGAATGAGACCAGCGAAAATACCTCCAAAAAAGGAACCAGAAATCAAAGATAAAGCAGTTACTGCTTCAAAATTTGGAATACTAATTACTTCATTCAAAAAAATGCGAAAAAAAGTTCCAAAAAAGATAATAAAAATTGCAAATAAAATTTTTCTTTTATTCATTTAATTTAAAAGGTTGAAGGAGCGAATTTCCACTCTACTTTATCACCTTTCTTAACATCTTTTTTGTCAGCAGCCACCATTGGTAATTCTCCATTTACCCAATATTGCCAATATTTATTATCGGTTCCATTTCTAACACCGTCAATACTTTCAACAAAGACTCCCATTTCTTTATATAAAGTTATCTCTAACTGAAAGTTTTCTCTTTGAGCTAACTCTTCTAATAAAGAAAAAGCAGTTGAATTTCCAGAAGGAACTATTTGATATGATTTAACATTTCCCTCTCCAAAATTAATTGTATAGAGGGTTTTTTCTTCACCGAGTCGCTTAGTCACTCCTTCGATACTGATGGTTTCTATTTGAGTCAAACTGCTTATTTCTTTTTTAAAGAATATAAATTCTTGACTAACTATAAAAATTATTCCAATTATTAAAAATCCTAAAATAATTCCCGTCAATTTAGAGTTGAGTTGTTTTTTGATAAGGTATTGATAAAAAGTCATAAAATTATAAATTAAAATTATGCTAAAAACTTATTTTTTACCGAAAAAACTTAGACCAGAATTAAGAAAAATTTGGGGGATTCCTTTTTTTGGAAAGAGAAATCAGGTTTTAAGGAAATTTCAGGAATTCATCAAAAAAAGAAAGACTAAAACTATAATCACTGTCGGTGATTATTGCTCTTTAAACCTTCCTTCTCATATTAAAATTTTTGATGGAAAAGTAAAGAGAAAAAAAATTAAAAAGATTCTAAAATTTTCGCTCAGTTGCCAAAATCCCCGGGGAACAATTCAAAAGGAAGTTTGGCTTGTGATTAAGAGAGCAATCAAAAATAATGAAAATATTTTTATTGATGGCGAAGAGGATCTTTTAGTAATCCCAGCTGTTTTATTGGCAAGAAAAAATACTCTCGTCGTCTACGGTTTTCAAGATAAAGGAGTCTGCGTAATCGAAGTTTCTCTAAAAGTAAAAAAAATTTTTAAAGAACTACTTAAAAAATTTCGCTCTAACTAACTCTTTTCAAAATGTGAACGGTAACACTACCACCAGCTCCGCCAATATTATGACAAAGACCAATTTTAGGAATTGATTTTATTTGTCTTTGGCCACACTTTCCTCTTAATTGATTAATAATTTCGTAAATTTGAGCTAAACCTGTTGGTGAAATCGGATGACCTTTAGCTTTCAAACCGCCAGAGGGATTTATAGGTAGCTCACCATCTAAATTTACTTTACCAGTCCGAATTAACTCAGTTCCTTCTCCAATAAAAGCGAAACCTAAATCTTCATAAGAAAATAATTCCACTGAGGTAAAAGCATCATGGACTTCAGCTACATCTATATCTTTTGGTCCGATCTTAGCTTCTCTATAAGCTTTTTCAGCCGCCAATTTAGTTGCTTTGAAATGAGTAACATCCTCTCTACTAAAAGTTAAGAGATAATCAGTGGCGAAACCAGAACCTATAATCTCAATATCGGTTTTTTCCCTTGATAAAATTGCAGCTGCTCCTCCGTTTACCGATAAAGAACAGTCATAAATTGTAAAAGGTGAAGCAATAATTGGTGCACTTTTAATCTGCTCTAAAGTCACTGGTCTTTTGTAAAAATAAGCCTTTGGATTCAATGTAGCATTTTGATGATTTTTAAAGGCAATTAAAGCTAAATCGTCATGAGTAATGTTGTATTTTTTCATATATTGTTGGGCAACTAAGGCATTTTGAACTGGAAAAAGCATCCCTTCTGTCTGTTCAATCACTCTTTCAGATGCTGAGAGAATCCAATGAATAGTAACTTCGCTTTTATTATCAACTAATTTTTCACCACTCAAAACTAGAATATTTTTGAATTTTTCTAATAAATTTAGAGCTGTCCAGAAAGCTACTCCGCCACCAGCACAAACTGAAGGAACTTGGATGATGGGAACGTTTGTTTTAAACAAATCAGAAAGTAAAGAAATCTTATGAGTCTGATGTTCACTTATTCCCTCAGCGCTTTCAATCCCTGTAAAGACAATGGCTTCAATCTTAGAGATTTTCATCTTGGCATCCTCCAATGCTTCAAGAGCTGCTTCAAAAGCAAACTGCCACCAAGCTTTTTGTGAATAATCAAATTTTGTCATTCCTACGCCTTTGATGTACTTTTTAATTTTCATAATTTTACCCTTTCTAAAATTTTTTTATTTATTGGAGTTTTCACTCCAAATCTTTCTCCCAATTTAACTACCGCTCCATTGTAATATCCAATTTCATCTAAATCCTTTTGCTTTCCCATTCTACCTTTTTCAATCGATTTAGCAAAAAATTTCCTAAATGGAAAAAGAAAACTTACTGGCAGAGAAAAAAGTAATGAGAAAAAATTTACTGGATAATGGGGGAAATTTAAAAATTTCCCCCCAGCTGCTTTGACGACTTTCAAATACTCTTTTACTGCTCCTATTTCTTCTTCAAAAGTCTCTTTTTTTGAAAATCCCTCTTTTGGTGAAAATCCTTTAGTTGCCGAAGCCATTCCGATTAAATTTAAAAGCAATTTTGAGTATTCCATATTTTTAGCTTCTTTTTGAGGGATTAAAGTTATTTCAAAATTTGCTTTTTTGAAGGTTTCAATAATATCTTTTATATCATCAGGTCCAAAAACTTTTGATATGGCCATCCTAATTGGTAAAGAATAAATAATATAATTTCTGTCTCCAAAAACTTTTTTATCGATTGGATTAAAAAGAGAGATTCTAAAAACTTTTATATTTTCAGAGCTTTTACCAAAAATTTCTTTCAAAACAGAAATCACTTCTTCGCCAACTTCAATTCCATTTTGAGAAAGAAAAAGAGTAGGGGGTTTAATGCCTTTTTCTCTTATCTTTTGATAATAATATTTTAAAACTTGACCTACCGGATTTTTTACAGTTAAAAATAAAAAGTCGAACGGAGACTCTCTCAGAAATTCAATATCTTCAATTACATCTTCCTCAAATAATTCTATTTTTTTTCTTTTTTTTACGAAAAGTTTTTTATTTTTTATTAAATCAACCTCTCTTTTTCTCCCAACTCCAAAAACTTCAGCTACATTTTTTAACTCAGAGGAAAACATTGTACCTGTTCTTCCTCCGACACCAACTACAGCTATTTTTTTCATTTTCAAAAAATAATTTAAGCGAGGCGGGCTGTAAAGGGAGTATTGCGTAGCCGAGCTTAAGAAGAGTTTGAATCTCTTTTTAAAGTAATCGAGGCTTGGCGAGCAATAGACGCAACGAAAATAAGACTTGTCTTAATATTTTAGCCGACGGCGTACTCCCTGAACAGTTTGCCGAGCGATTATTTCCTATTTTAAAATTTAAAGGGAGTTTTGTGTTCTTCTCCCTTAATCAATCTCTTTATATTATTCCTTAAAGCAAAATTAAGTAAAATCGCCTCTGAAACCCCAAAGATAAAATAGGGGAAAGGAAAGATTCCAAATTTATACCAGAAGTATAAAAATCCAGATAAAATCCAAGGGAAAATAAAGTTTGTTAAACCGGTCATTTTAATTAAAACTAAAATCAAAATCCAGATTAAAAAAAGAGGAAGGAAAAATTTTAGGCCTATTAAAATTAACGTTGCTCCAAAAAAAGTTGAAGCTCCTCTTCCTCCATGCTTAAATCCCAAATAAATTGGGAAATTATGACCCAGAGTCGGGAGTACAGCTATAAGAATAATTTGCCAAGGATTTTCCAGAAATTTCAAAGCCAAAAAGGTAGGAATTATCCCTTTTAAAACATCTAAAATTCCTCCTAAAATTCCGTATCTCCATCCTAAAGCTCGAGCCAAATTTGTATCGGTGGCAGATTTACTTCCTATTTTTCTAATATCCACTCCTTTTAACTTTCCAACTAAGAAAGCAAAGGGAATAGAACCGAATAAATAGGCGAAAATTGAAAGAAAAATAAATTTAACCATAATAACAACCAGCGATTAAAGTTCCAGGGCCTGAATTTGCCCCAACAATTGGAGGAACCAGAGAAATAAAAACAACTTCAGATTTTAATTCTTTTTCTACTTTTTCTTTTAGTTTGTAAGCTAGAGTGATATTGTCGGTATAGTTTATTCCAACTCGAATCTTCCTTTTTTTTGCCTGCCCGCCACTCGTCTGCGCTCGAGGCGCTGGCAGGCGGGCTTCGTGTTTTAATTGATTAAAAAGAGCTTCAAGAACGTCAGTAGTCCAGAAATTAAAACCAGTTAAACCAACTCTCCCTTTTTTAAATCCAATATAAGGTTGAATTCCCAAGCCCTTTAAAATTTTAAAAGCTGTTGCCTGCCAAGAAGTTATTCTTCCAATTTTTTCTACCCAATAGGTAGTTTCTAAAAAACCAAATAATTTAATTCTTTCTCGCAAATTAGTTAAATTTTTTAAAATCTCTTCTAGGGGTTTTCCTTCTCTAATAAGTTGGTTAGTTTGAATAACCAAAAGCCCTTCTGGGGCTACGGCTGAAAGAGAATCGAAAACTGCAATTTTTGAATGATCTGGCATTAATTCTTTAGCTTGAAAAGCAGAATTATAAGTAGCCGATAGTTTAGAAGAAAGAGTGATAACTAATGCTTTTTCGAAATTTTCTAAAACTTTTTTATATGCTTTTAAAAAATCACCTGGAGAAGGAGCTGAAGTTTTTGGATAGGCTTTTGTTTCTTCCATTACTTGGTATAGATTCTTTTCTGGAAACCTTTCCCATTCTGGAAAATACAATTTTGTTTTTACAATCTCAATCTGGAATTCTTTAATTATCTTTTCAGGTAAAGAACAAATATCATCAGTTATTAAACCAATTTTTTCCATTTTATTTTTAAATCCCCGGGGTAGAAAAACAGCGAGCCCGACTTAATATGGTTTCCAAAATTACAAAGCAATTTTGGAGTAAAGAGGGTGTCTAAAGCGGAGGTTTTGGGGGGATTCATTTGCCAAGCCTCCTTTCTCTTTCTAGAAAATTATTTATAGCTTTTTCAAATTCTTCTGGAGCAAAATCAGGAAAAAGAGTTTTGGTAAAATAAAATTGAGAGTAAGCTGTTTGCCACATCATAAAGCCAGTCGAATTATGAGGATCTCCTTCGCAACCTGTTCTAATAACCAAATCTACTGGTGGAAGAAAGCCTGTCCAGAGATTTTCTCTAATTAATTTTTCATCGATTTTTATTTTTTGTTTTTTTGAAATCGCGGAGGTTTTTTTGATACAATCTATCATCTCATCAGTACCATTATAAGCTAGTAAAAGAGTGAGAAAATATTGATTGTAATTTTTCGTCTCTTCAATTGATTTTTCAACAATTTTTTTTAAACCTTCAGGAAAAATTTCTTTCCATCTGCCTAAAACATTTATTCTAACCTTATATTTATGAACTCTTTTCTCTTTTAACAATTTCTTAAGATATTCTCCGTAAAGTTTTAATAAAAATTTAATCTCTTTTTTCGATCTCTTTGTTAAATTATCGAAAGAACCTCCCCAAAAAGTAAAATAAGGGGTTTTCAACTCCAAAGCTTTCTCCAAAATTTTTCCAATGATTTTTGCCCCTTCCAAGTGTCCTTGCCAGGGAAATAACCCTTTTCTTTTTGCCCATCTTCTATTTCCATCTGGAATTACAACTACATGATTTAACATGATTCTTGCCAAGTTAAAGCTAATGCCCCTGGACCAGTTAACCCACCTAGAATATTGCCAATAAGATTTATAAACGAAATTTCAGTATTTTTTAAATTTTGAACCATTTCTTTTAATTCTATTGCCTCTTTTAAATTGTCAGCGTGAGTGATGGCTACTTTAATTATTCCATTAGATTTTAATTTTGAAAGCTTAGTTTCAAATTCTTTAAAAAGAGCAGTAGCAATATCTTTGACTCCTTTTTTAATACCGATGGGTTTGATTTCTCCCTTTTTTACACCAAGCAGAGGTCTTACCCCTATCTTTTGCATTCCTCTTAGCCAGGCGACAACCAAACTTGGCAATCTTCCGCTTGCTTCTAACCATTTTGGGTCTTCGAGCATAAAAATGAGATGGGTTTTGGAAATTGATTCCTTTAAATCTCTCAAAATTTCTTTAATTTTTAATCCTTTCTTAATGAGAGAAGCTGCCTTTAATATTAGAAGTCCTTCCCCAGCACTACCGCTTAAAGAATCAAAAATTTCAATTCTATTTTTTGAATTTGCTTCCAAAAAATTTTTAGCTTGAATAGCTGAATTATAGGTCCCAGAATGCTTAGAAGTAATAGTAATACAGATGACTTTCTCAAACCTTTTTAATTTTTCTTTAAAGGCAAAAAGGAAATCTCCTGGAGAAGGTTGGGAAGTTTTAACAAAACTTTTTATTCTCTGTCTTTCAGCCTCTCTAATTTTTTGATAAATATTTTTCATTTCTCCTAAATCAATTTTAAAAGGGATAATGGTTATCTGATTTTTTTCAATCAGCTCTTTTGGTAAATCTCCCCCTTCATCGCAGACTAAACCGATTTTTTGTTTTCCTTCCATATCACTCAATTAACATCCAGCCAATGATTAATGTTCCTGGACCGGTTCCAGCACAGACCACAAGGGGGCCTTCGGAAATAAAAGAAACTTCAGCCCCAATTTCTCTTTTTAGCATATCTTTTAATTTTTTTGCTCCTTTTAAATTATCGGTATGGTTAATTATTACCCTAATTTTTTTACCCAATTTTCTTTCTTTCTTGCTTACTTTTAGAACTTTTTTGAAAAGAGATTCAACTATATCTTTGGCAAAAACTACTCCTCCTTTTTCAATTACTCCATTTTTTAACTCGGCAATTGGATGGAATCTTAATTTTTTCATTCTCCTCATCCAGGTTGCCTGGTTCTTAGTTATTCTTCCAAGCGATTCTATCCATTTTGGATCTTCGAATATAATATAAACATAAGTCTTGGGAATTAAATTTTTAAGCTCGGTAATGATTTCATCGATTTTTCTCTGTTCTTGAATTAATTCAATTGCTCTCAAAACTAAAAGGGCTTGTCCAGCTGCACCACTTAGAGAGTCTAAAATATAAACCTTTTCTCTTCTATCTTCTGCTAACATCTCCCTAGCTTGGATGGCTGAATTATAACAACCAGAAATTTTTGAGCTTACAGTGATACATAGAATGTCTTCGAACTTTTTTAATTGCTTTCCGAAAAACTTTAAATAAGCTTGTGAGGAAGGTTGAGAAGTTTTGGGAAATGTTTTAATTCCCAACCTTTCTACTTCCTTCATTTCTTGATAAATATTTTTGCCAGGAATTTTTTCTAAATCTGGCCAATTAAGTATTGTCTGAACAATCTCAATTTGGTATCTCTCTAAAATCTTTGGTAAAAGTGAGGCTATATCCTCTGTCACAATTCCAATTGAAACTCTTCTAACCGAAGGTTCGCCAATCACTTCTTTAGTCATATCTTCTGTTCTTAAATCTTCAATTCTACCCAATTTTCTTAAGATATCTCTTACTTCGTCTGGATAATCAGTATGAATATGAATTTTCATTTTGTTGCCAATTTTAACAATGTCTAAAGAATTGCCGAGTTTTTTCAATTTTTCTTGAATTTTACTTTCATCAATTTTTGGATTTTCAATCAAGGAAACCACTTCATATCGATTTGAAAGAACCTGGACAAATCTTCTAATTTTTTCTGAAGGTTTTTCTTCTTTTTTTTCTTCTTTTTTCTTACCTTCTAAGGCTTCTGAATAACTTTCCAGAATCATCAAAAATCCAAGACCGCCGGCATCGACAACATTTGCTTTTTTAAGTACTTCTAATTTTTCTCTGGTAGATAGGAGAGCTTCTTTTGCTTTTTCAATTGTTTTTTTAAAGATTTTTATAATATCGGCGTCTTTCTCTGATTCCTCTTTGAAAGTTTGCGCTGTGGCATCAATAACATCTAAAATTGTTCCTTCTTTTGGATTGAGCATTGATTTCCAGGCTCTTTTTCTCCCTTCTTCAAAGGCTAAAGCTAATTTTTTAGCATTGACTGGATTCTTATTTAGCTTGGGTAAAAACCCAGCTAAAAAGCCGGTATAAATTACACCGGCATTTCCTTGAGCAGCAGTTAAAGCTCCATCTAGGGCAACTTCAGAGATTTCGGATAAGTCTCTAAATTCTTTTTTTTCAATAGCTTCTTTAATCCCCAGTAAAGTCTTTGCCATATTGTTTCCCGTGTCTTGATCTGGAACAGGAAAAACATTGATTTTGTTAATTTGCTCTTTTTCTCTTTCAATTCTTTCATAAGACAAGAGGAACATCTTTTTCAATTCATTTTGGGTGAGATAGTGCATAATCTATTTTTTAATCTTCTCTTCGAATTCTTTCAGGAATTTAGCTGCCAAATCCTTTCCTCCTAAACCAAAAGAGATTCCAATAGTCAAAGCGAAAGCAATTACAAAACCTATTAAAACAGTCAAAATTATTTCTGGCACGATTCTTAGTTGATATAAAATAGCTAAGATGGTTATCGTCCAAATTCCTAAACTAACCCATTTTCCTAAAAGACCCGAATAAGTAATTTTCTCCCTTTCTAAAGTCCCGATTAAAATCTTTTTAGAAAAATTGGTTAAAAAGACAGCTACTAAAAAGAGAAGGCAGGCAATAAAGATGTTTGGATAGTAACCAAGGACTTTTTCTAAAAATCCGCTAAATTGTTTTAGTCCCAAAATCTCAAAAGTGAGCATTAAAACCAAAATAATGAAAAACCATTTAACAATCTTTCCAAAAAATTTTTCAGCATCCAATTTAATCTCGGCTTTTGCCATAGCTTCTTCCCAGCCCATCGCTCTTAAAATTTGATTCAATTTTATTCTTTTGAGGCCTCTAGAGGCAAGCAATCCAATCCATCTTGAGATAAAATAACCTACAAGAAAGACTAAAATCGCCCAAAAAATTGGAGGATAAATATCGCTTAAATTTTCCCATAAATATTTAAAAAATTTTTCCATATTTTTTATATTACCACTTGCTTTTGTGAATGCCAAGACAAAAACCTAAGCGATTAAATATTATATGCAAAAAGAAAGTCAAAACAAAAAGGGTTAGCCACACATTCACATTGAGCTTGAAAATCGGAGTTAAAATGAAAGCGTTTGAAATAACGTAATTTGTCTGATCAAAAGGTAAAAATCTTTTCCCAGGTTCCATTTTTAATCTTCTTTTAATAAATGCGAAAAATAAATCACCTAAAATCGCACCAAAAGAAATCAAAAAACTAAAAAAAAGTATGTTTATTTTTTGATAATCAAGAAAACTAATTTTTTTAAAAAAAGAAAATTGATAGAGCCAGAACTGAAAATTAGTTACTAACATTCCTATTATTATCCCAAAAATTACGCCTCTCCAGGTTTTATGAAAACCAAAGATTGGCTGACTCAAAAATTTTTTATTAAAATCAATGGGTTTATTAAGAAGCTTTAAAATACCAAGTTTCTTTACTATGGGTGGTGTCATATTAGTAAAATAAGCCGGTAAAAAGAAATAAAGACAAGATAAAAGAAATTGAAACATAAAATTAGTCTGAGGACGGTTGCTGAGGGAGATATTTCGCAGCCGAGTCCCGGAATGAATTTGAATTTTTTTTAAAAACCGATGTGACTCGGCGAGAAATAGCAGCAGCGGTGATTGACTTTATTTTACCATTTAAGCTGACTGTGTGTCTTCCGAGGCAATCTGTCCGAAGAGTCTTTAATGATAAATACTCTAATATAAGTAGATAAAGAGAAATAAAGACAGGAGATGATGAATTGAAAACTCATATATGTTAAAATTTCTTATGAAATGCGATTTACACGTTCACACTTTTTATTCTTATGACAGTACTGCTTTACCAAAAGAAATGGTAGATGCGGCTTTAAAAAAGGGGGTCGATTGTCTAGCCATCACTGACCACGGGGAAATCCAGGGAGCATTAGACGCTACGAATTATGCTTCAAATAAACCGATTTTAATTATACCAGGGATTGAAATAAAGACAAAAGAAGGAGACGTATTAGGTTTAAATATTAAAGAAAAGATTCCAAATGGAATCTCAGCAAAAGAAACAATAGGATTGATAAAAGAAAAAGGTGGAATAGCAATTATTCCCCACCCTTTTGCTCTGTTTTATCCTTTTAAAGGGAATTTAAAAAAATTATTAAAAGAGATAGATGGAATCGAAGTTTTGAATGCCTCGGTTATCGGTTCAGGGAATAAAAAAGCTTTAGATTTTGCTAAAAACCATAATATTCCTTTTATTGCTGGCTCAGATGCTCATTTTCCAAATTTTATTGGCAAAACTTACTTAGAAATTCCAGAGAAAAATTTGACAATTGAGGAAATCTTGGAAGCAATAAAAAATAGAGATTGTAAAGTAGGTGGAAAAGAGGCTGGTTTTTTTGAAAAAACCATCGACCATTTAAAAAGAAACTTAGCTAAAATCGAATATCATGTTGCAAGAAAAAAGAGAAAAGTTTAAAAAAATTGAAGTTAAGACAGGGCAAATTTTTTCTAAATTAGGTCTTACACCAAATCAATTAACTTTGATTTCTGTTTTATTTGCTTTTATTTCTGTTTATTTTCTGATTAAAATTGAACTCATTTCCGCCCTAATTTTTTATTTTGTAGCAGCGATTTTAGATTTCATAGATGGAGCAGTAGCCCGTTTTAAAAATTTAGCAACAAAAAGAGGTGCTTTTTTAGATACAATTTGTGATAGATATGTCGAGGGGGTTATTTTGCTTGGATTTTTGTTTTTACCTTTAAAAGATTTGGTTTTGCCAGCAGAAGTTTGGATTTTTTTAGCTCTCTTTGGCTCTGTAATGACAACTTATTCAAAAGCAGCAGCAAAAGAAAAAGAGATAATAAAAGAGGAGCTGAAAAAAGGTTTTTTGGGAAGAGGAGAAAGGATGATTTTGATTTTTTTAACCTTGATTTTAGGGATTTGGAATATTACTTCTATGATTTACCCAATTTTAATCTTGGCTATTCTCTCAAACTTAGGAGCTCTACAAAGAATCGCAATTATTCTTTCTCTTAAAAATACGGAATAGCGTTTTCAAAGTGAGAGATTTTTGCTTTTTCTTTTTCTAATAAAATGGCAATTATATCTATTTGCCATTTTGTATTAAGAGGAATTTTATTTTTCATTAACCAACTTTCAGCCGTTTTAATTAATTTTTTACTCTTTTTAAAATCAACTTTTTCTTCTGGATGAAAGAACTCTTCTTGAGTTTTTTGAAGAGTTTTTACCTCAATAAAATGAATGGTATCGTCTTTCTTGCCCCGTAGGACTTCGAAGATGTTCCTGCGGGGTTTGGCAATAATATCTATTTCTCCTTTTTTTGGAGTTTTTGAAATTTTAAATTCATAATTTTTGTCTAAAATTTTATATCCTTTTTTCTTTAAATAATCTTCAGCAATTTTCTCACCTAAATCTCCAACTTCTTTTGTTTTACTATACATATATATGTATACAGACCCGGGCAGAATTGAACTGCCATTTCTGCAACTTGCTCTGCACCAAAATTTGGACCTAATGGGAATCGAACCCATATCTCTGCTATGCGAAAGCAGTGCTTTACCATTAAACTATAGGCCCGATAGAATATTTTTTAATTCTTCAAAAGAGCTAATTTTGATTCCAGAATAACTGCTAATTTTATTTTCCCTATCAATTAATATTGCTTTTATGCCTAATTTTTGAGCTGGGGTGATATCTCTTTCTAAATCATCACCAATCATTAAGGCTTCTTTGGGTGTAATTTTGAAAAAATCGAGAACAGTTAAAAATGTTTTTTCGTCTGGTTTTAAAAATTTTGTTTCTTTTGGTGTAAAAATCTCAAAATGGTTTTCTAAACCTAAATTAGAAAATAGAAATCGAGAAGCATCAGTCAAAATAGCTTTTTTAAAAGGAAGGTTAATTATCTTTTTTACATCATCATAAAGCTGGTAGATAACATTTTCTTTGAAAAAATTAGTCAAGAGCTCAATCTTTTTTTGGTCCTTCTCTTTAATGACTTTTTCGAGAAGTTTCTGACTAAGCTCTTTCCAACTCGAAGAAGATCTCATCAGTTGAGTAAAAAGATGAATAAAGGATTTGGTGTCGTTCTCTGTATCAAGTTTAATCCCAAGTTTTCTATAAAAAACAAAATAGTCTTCCTTTTTTAGTTTTTCCACTGGGAAAACCAGCGTACCGAATAAATCGAATATTAATAATTTTAGCTTCATTCGGGCTGTCCGGATTTGCACCGGAACTAAATCCTCCCGAAGGACTCGTGCTACTATTACACCACAGCCCGCCACAAAATTTTCAATTAATGAATGAGAGAAGTGATTTTTATGGACCATCCGCAGGCAAATTGCATGGTTCGCCAAAGTCGAAATTTGCCGAGGAACTGAGCTTGCGCCTCGCTGGGGCGCGGAGCGTGTCCTAAAAATCATCTTCCCAAATTAAGTCACCCAATATTTTCTTTTTGTCATCTCATCTCTTTTTTGCTCTATCTTTTCTCTTTCTTTTCTTGCTTTTTTGGTTAATTCTTTTAATTTTTCTTCCGATAATTCTCCTATTTTTTTAATTTCTCTTTCTAAAAACTCTTTTTCATTTTTTTTAGGGTCTTCTAAGAGATAGCTAAGCAAAATATCCAAAATTTCACCAACTTTCGGTCCAGGTTGAATGTTTAAAATTTTCATAACATCATTTCCATTAACTTTTAACATCTTGACTGAAATCGGGTCTTGAGATACTTTTTCAACCACATATTTTAAATGTCTTAACTTATAAGGTTCTGCTTTTGGAACTCCTGAACCAATTCTGTCTGCCATTCTTACTTGTAATAATTCTTCCATATTTTCCGGCCCAACTTTCCTTAATAATCTTCTAACTGAACTTTCTCCAACTTCTTCTGGAGTGTAATAAAACAAGTGGTACCTGACTAATTTTACGATTTTTTCAATATCTTTTTTGGAAAAACGCAATCTATTTAAAATCTGAGAAGTCATTTTTGCTCCGACTATCTCGTGGCTATAAAAGGTAGCATCAGGCCCTTCACCTTCTTTCACCCTCGGCTTTCCAATATCATGAAAAAGAGCTGCTAACCTAACATATTTATTAAAACCTTGCTTTGCTGCATAATCTAAAGACTTCAAGTAATGATCGTAACATTCGTAAATATGGTGTTTATTTTGAGTTACTTTATAACCTTCTTCCAGTTCAGGAATAATATATTTTAAAAGTCCTGATTCTCTTAAAATTTCGATTCCTTCAGCTGCCCTTTCTGACATTATAATTTTCATTAGTTCATCGCGTATCCTTTCTTTTGAAATAGCTGCTAACCAAATGAAGTTCTCTTTAATTGCCTGGGCAGTTTTTTCTTCAATTTTCCAGCCTTCTCCCAATGTAACCACGTGCCTTATTGCTCTCATCATTCTTAAGGCGTCTTCAGAAAATCTTTCTTTTGGATCACCTACTGCTTTAATTATTTTATTTTTTAAATCCTTTTGGCCACCAAAAAGATCAATCAACCTTGTCTCCTGTTTCTTGTCTTTTATCTCTATCCCCAGAGCCATCGCATTAACAGTAAAATCCCTTCTTTTTAAATCTTCTTCAATTGTTTTTGCCCAGGAAATTTTATCAGGATGTCTTTTGTCAGAATATTTTGATTCGATTCTAAAAGGAGTAATCTCAATTTCTTTTAAGGTAAGATATTTTGAACCTGTCAAAACAGTTACCGTACCGAATCTATTCTCCAAATAGCTTTTTTTAAAAATCTTCTGTATCTTTTCTGGTTTTGCATTTGTGGTCACATCCCAATCTAACGGTTCAACATTTCTCAAAAAATCTCTGACACAACCTCCAACAATATAAGTTTCAAAACCCTTTTTTTTTAGTATATCAATAACAAATTTAACTTCTTTTGGTATGCCTGCCCCGTACCAATTTTGTCGTTTGATTAAGATCATAGTAAGAATAATAATTTTATTTTGTGAAACTCTCGCGATGCCCGGGGCCGAAAAGGCCTTTCCTATGGAGAGGGTATCGTTATGCTCTTCCCGCAAAATTTGGTGCGGGGTCCATAATATCAATTTTACCTCAAAATTTGCCTTTTTTCCATTTTATTTATAAAATTAATTATGATACGTGCCCCCGTAGTTGAATGGATACAATGCCGCGCTTCGGACGCGGAGGTTGAGGGTTCAAATCCTTCCGGGGGCATAGGTGTTTTAGCCAGAGTAAATTATAATAAAATAAGATGAGTAAAAAAATATTAATCTTCTATTTTTTAAGTGTATTTATCTTAATAGGGATTATTCCTATTTTTTCAGTAAATGCTCAAACTTTGTGCCAGCAATTAGCAGCGGCTATGGATGCTGATGCTGCTGATGGATTAACCAATTGTTCTTTTAGTGGCGATTCTCAAGCCGCAGGAGTTTTTAGTGGAAACAGTAACACTCTTCCCACAGAAGGGTCCACTTTTGCAGTTTTAAGTACTGGGAAAACAAGTGATATCGCTGGTGTTCCAAGTGATTTTATATCTACTGATTTTGGAGCTGTAGGTACAGGTGGCGATACCGCAATTTTGACTCTAAATTTTACAGTTCCTGCTACTGCCAATTGTTTAAGTTTTGATTTTGAGTATCTTTCCGAAGAATATCCAGATTGGGTAACATCAGCTTATAACGACCATTTTTATGCTCTTTTGAATGGAGTAAACATTTCCTTCGATAATGTCGGCAATGAAATTACAGTTAATAATAACTATTTCTTGGGTTTAACTCCACCTAATGCTTTTAATGGAGCGACGCCAAGATTAACAACTACTTGGGATGTAACACCGGGGAGTAATATTACTTTAGCCTTTGAAATAGCGGATATGGGAGATGGAGTATATGACTCAGCGGTCTTTATAGATAGATTACGAATTAGATTTAGAAAATCAGGATATTGTACGCCAGGCACTGTCTATTGTACTGATGCCGATGATGATGGTTATTATAGAGATGGGGGTGCTTGTGGAGTTGTAGATTGTGATGATACTCCAGGTTATGGAGCTGGTTGGTGCGCAAACCCTGGCTTATTTGAAGGATTGAAAAAAGAAACTTGTAATCCAGGAGATGAAGAGTATATATTTTACCTAGATTACATTGCCCATGGCTGTGATGTTGAAGAGTTTAGGGTTTCTTGTAATGGTGGAGATTTTTGTCAACACCTATATGGTTGCAAAGATGGTAAAGATAACGATTGTGATGGAAAAATAGACCTTGAAGAAGGAGAGTGTCCAGAATTCACGTTTGGAGGATTGGTTACTTGTGGAAGAATATTAGACGACCCAAGTACAGAGGAATTTGAATTTTGTCCTTGCCGGCTTTGCCATCTTCTAATCTTAGGAGATAAAATTATTGATTTTGCTTTGTTGTATATCATTTTTCCTTTAGCTGTTTTAATAGTAGTCATTGGGGGAATAATGTTTTTAACTGCGGGAGGAAGTCCAGAAAGAATAGCTAATGCCAAAAAATTGATGACCACAGTGATAATTGGTGTTTTGATAATTTTTACTGCCTGGATAGTTATTAACACTTTCTTTACTTTCATTGGAGTAGCTAATTGGACTGGATTACAAATAGGTTGGTGGCAGGTAGATTGTAAGGTGCCAGGAATATGTGACTTTCAGTTATGTAACGGTAACCCTTGTTATTTAAAGTCAGAGTCATGTCCTTAATATAGTCTAATGGAAACAAAATATTTAAAAATTGGTTTAATTTCATTTGTCTGTATTATTTTTATTTTCCTTTTGGTTAAATTCCTTTTACTTAAAGAACCTCCTCAGCCACCGCCTCCCCTACCTGTAGAAATTCTTTCTCCTGAAGAAGTAGCAATTAAGTATTTAGAATTACAACAAGAAAAAAATCGGCAAGAAGCAGAAAAATATCTCTTTTCTGATTTTTCAAAAGTGGAGATCTTTAGAGATAATTATCAAGAACTTCGTGGTTTCTCATACGGAATCCGACTTGGAGAAAAATCAGCTTCTTTACCAGAATTTAAAATTATAACCGCTGAAATTGGAGAAAATGAAACTAATATAGTTCTCGAAGAAATAACAAATCGGGTCGAAGGAACTAATTTTTTTAAATTTCTCTTACCACCAAAACTTGTTTTTGAAGTTAACCTAGTAAAAGAAGGAGAGAATTGGAAAATCATAAAAATTGATTCACCAGATTTAGTTTTAGAAAGAAGGCTGGGAGAAATAGTAGAAATTAGAGAGAATATCTTTGTCAAACCTGTCAAAATTAGCGATTATCAACCTAAAGATATAAATGTAAAGCCAAGTGTCGGATTTAAATTTCTTTCTTTCTTAGCTGAATATGAAAATCAATTGACTGATACTATTATTTTAACTCCACCTTCAGGATGGACACTTATTGACGAAAATAAAAATATTTATGACTCATTTCGTCATTTAACTGTCCAGAGAGAGATAAAAGAAGTAGCAACTCCACCTGAGATAAAATTAAAGCCAAATGAGACAGAAAATGTTTATTTCTTTTTCCAAGTTCCTAAAGAGACTTTAATACAAGAATTGGTCTTTAAAAATCTAAATAAAAAAGTTATATTTACAATTGATTAGCCCCTGTAGCTCAATCGGAAGAGCAGGAACCTCTTAAGTTCAAGGTTGTAGGTTCGAGTCCTACCGGGGGCATAAAAAGCCGGTAATCCGGCTTTTTGCCATTTTAAAGAATTGAGGTAAAATAAAAGAGATGTTAACAAGCGAAGAAAAAATAAAAGTTATAGAAAAATATAAATTGCACAAAGCTGATACCGGGTCTGCAGAAGTTCAAATTGCTTTATTAACTGAGGAAATAAAAAGACTTCTAAATCATTTGAAAAAGCACCATAAAGACCTCCATTCAAAAAGAGGACTTTTGAAAATGGTTTCAAAAAGAAGAAAATTGTTAAAGTTTTTAGAAAAAGAGGATTCAAAAAGACATAAAAGTATTTTAAAGAAAATTGGTTTAAAATGATAAAACACGAAGGACAAAGAGTAGCAATCTTAATAGATGTTCAAAATCTCTACTATTCGGCAAAAAATCTTTACGGAGCTCGAGTTAATTTTAGAGAAATTTTAAAATCAGGAGCTGGAGGAAGGAATTTAATCAGAGCTTTTGCCTATGTAGTAAAGACAAAAAGTGGTGAAGAAGAGCCGTTTTTTAAAGCACTAAAATCATTGGGAATTGAAATGAGGGTCAGGGAACTCCAAGAATACTTTGGGGGATTGAAAAAGGCTGATTGGGACGTAGGAATGACTGTCGATGCTATCAGAATAGCTTCTTCTGTTGACACGGTTGTTTTGGTTTCAGGGGATGGGGATTTTTTTCAGCTTGTTGAATATTTAAAGAATCAAGGGAAAAGGATTGAAGTAATGGCTTTTGGAAAGACAACTTCTTCTAAATTAAAAAAGTCAGCTGACGAATTTGTTGATTTAGACAAAGATCAAAAAAGATATCTTTTAATTAAATGAGATGGAATTCAAACTAAAAATTGGAGAAAAAGAAATAATTTGCCAGATAAAAAATTTGGCTGAGCAAGCAAATGGCTCCTGTTTTTTGCGTATGGGAGAAACTGAAGTTTTAGTAACAGCGGTGATGTCAGAATATGAAAGAGAGGAAAAAGGGTTTTTCCCTTTAACCGTCGATTATGAAGAGAGATATTATGCTGCTGGTAAAATAAAAGGGCCAAGATATATAAAAAGGGAAACTAGACCTTCTGACGAAGCAATCTGTAATGCCAGGTTGATAGATAGAGTAATCAGACCTCTTTTTCCAAAAGATTTGAAAAGAGGAGTTCAGATTGTGGCAACAATTCTTTCTTGGGACGGAGAAAATGATCCTGATATTTTATCTCTTTTAGCAACATCCATTGCTCTTTCAATTTCTGATATCCCTTGGCAAGGACCAATAGGTGCTGTAAGAGTCAGTAAAACTGGGAACGAATTTGTTTTAAATCCAACCTATGAAGAAAGAGAAAAAAGTAAATTCGATATTATTTTTAGTGGAGTAAAAAGAAAGGAGGTTTTAACCAATATGATAGAGGGATGGGGAGAAGAAATAAAAGAAGAAGAGGTCTTAAAAGTTTTTGAGTTTGTCAAATTATATTTAGAAAAATTAATCGATTTTCAAAAAGAAATTAAAGAAACAGTTGGAAAGGAGAAATTAAAAATTGAAACCTTAAAAAGAGATATAGAATTAGAGAATGAAATCAAAAAATTTTTAGAGAGGAGATTAGAAAAAGCCCTATATAAAAAAGAAAAATTAAACAGGATGGAAAAAGTAAGCCTTCTAAGGAACGAGTTATTGGATTTTATTGAGCAAAGTTCTCCAGAAAAAGTAAGTTATGCCTTAAATTTTTTTGAAAAAGAAAGAGAAAAATTAATCCACGAAAATATAATTTACAAAGAAAAAAGGCCTGATGGAAGAAAATTAGACGAAATACGGCAAATAAGTTGTGAAGTTGGCTTTTTGGCAAGAACTCATGGTTCAGGTCTTTTTTGCCGAGGTCAAACAAAAGCCCTCTCAATTTTAACTTTGGGAGCTCCAGGCGATATGCAACTTTTGGAGGGAATGGAAATAACCGGTAAAAAGAGATTTATGCACCACTACAATTTCCCTCCTTATTCTGCTGGAGAAATAAAACCAATTAGAGGACCAGGTAGAAGGGAAATAGGTCATGGAGTTTTAGTTGAAAAAGCACTTTTATCTTTAATACCCTCTTTTGAGGAATTCCCTTATGCTATAAGAATTGTTACCGAAATTTTATCTTCCAATGGCTCAACTTCAATGGCCTCTGTTTCTTCTTCTTCTTTGGCTCTAATGGATGCTGGAGTTCCAATAAAAAAACCAACTGCTGGAATTGCAATAGGTTTAATGACAGATGAAAAGGAAAATTATAAACTCTTGATTGACATTCAAGGTCCGGAAGATCAATTAGGAGATATGGATTTTAAAGTAGCTGGAACAAAAGATGGAATAACAGCAGTCCAAATGGATGTGAAAATAGATGGAATTAAAAGAGGTATTTTAAAAGAGGTATTAGAAAAAGCAAAAAAAGCAAGATTAGAAATTTTAAATAAAATGGAAAAAACATTAAAAAAACCGAGAAAAGAACTTTCTCCTTTTGCGCCAAGAGTTTTGACGCTTGAAATCAATCCAGAAAAGATTAGACATGTGATAGGCCCTGGTGGAAGCAGAATTAATGAAATTATAGAAGAATGCGGGGTTTCAATTGACATTGAACCTACTGGAAAAATATTTATCACCGGTGAAAAAGGGGAAGCAGCTAAAAAAGCAATGAGTTGGATAAAGAATATCACCAGAGAAGTAAAGGTGGGAGAAGTGTTTCAGGGAAAAGTAAAAAGAATTTTAAATTTTGGAGCAATGGTTGAACTCTTTCCTGGTCAAGAGGGTTTAATTCATGTTTCCCAATTAGCTCCCTGGAGAGTAAATAAAGTTGAGGATATAGTTAAAATCGGAGATATAGTACCAGTTAAGGTTATTTCAATCGATGAATTAGGAAGAGTAAATTTATCATTAAAAGCAGTCAAGAAAAAATATGACAGAAGAAATTGAAAAATTAGAATTTCTAAAAAGAGAAGAAATAAGAACAATGCAAAAAGATGTTGTCAGGCTTCGGGAGCTGGAAGCTCAAAAGGAAAAAGAAAAAATTGCTACTATTGCTTTTGAGAAAGAGAGGAAAAAAGAAGAAAAAAAGGTCGAGATAAAAGTCGAAGAAAAGAAACCAAAAATTGAAGAAAAAATAGAAGAGAAGATGGAAGAAAAAATTGAAAAAAAGAAACCAAGAACAATTGAAGAAGAGGAAGAACTTTTAAGGGGGGAGAAAAGAAAAACTGAAGATAAATTAAAAGAGCTTTCAGAAAGAAAAAAAGTCTTAGAATCAAAAAAAGGTGAAATTTCAGAAAAAATCAATTTAGTAAAAATTTCAGAATTAGAACCAATTTTAGAAAGAGAAAGAAAAACTGAAGAAGAAGTTTTTGAGATAGAAGAGAGAGAGAGAGAGATCCAGACTTTTGAAGAAAAACAAGAAATAGAAAAAAGGAGATGGAAAATGGACGAAGAGAGAAGAAAAATAGAATCAGAAAAATGGGATGTATCAGAAAAGATTAAAAAGGGAGAAAGAGATTTCAAAAAAATCAATCAAGAACTCAAAGATATTTCAGAAAAAGAAAAAAGGTTAGAAAAAAGGAGAACACGAATTTTAAAAAGAGAAGAAGGAATAAAATTAGAGAGAAGGAAAAAAGATTTAGAAAAAAGTTTAACTCAAATAAAAGAAGAAGCAGGAGGATTGGAAATAAAATTAGCCGAGATAAAAAGCCAAAAGGCTGAGGCATCACAAAACTTAGTTAGAGTAACGCTCGAAGAGCATGAGACAGAAAGAAAATTAATTGAAATGGAAAAAAGAGAATCAGTGGCTTCAGAAGAAGAGAAAAAGAAAATAGAAAAAGAGAGGTGGGAATTGGAAGATAAAAGAAGAAAAATTGAAATGGAAAGATGGAAGGCTGAATCAGCAAAAGCTGAAATTGAAGCTAAGGGAAAAGAATTGGGTTTGAAGCACGGACAGCTTTCGAGAAAAATAGAAGAATTAAAAAAAGAAATAGGAGAAATCGATTCTCTTTTAGCAGAGGGGGAAAGAAAGAAACCTTTTGAATTAGAAAAGGAGATTGAAGAAGAAGTTAAAGAAGAGGTTGAAGAAGGAGAAATTGAAGAAGAAGTTAAAGAAGAGGTCAAAGAAGAGAAAACTGGAGAGAAAAAAGATGAAAAAATAGAAAAAGAGAGAGAAGAAGTTCAAAGATTCGAACTTGAAAAACCCATACCCAAAAAACCTTCTCCTTTTAAAAAAATCTTCTTGAGAATTATTATCGTCCTTCTCTTTCTTTTGGTCGTTTCATTTCTCTGTTGGTATTGGAGGTTTAAAAAATGAATGAAAATCTGTTAAGACAATTGAAAGAGAAATTAGAAAAAGAAAAAGGGGAAATCGAAGAAGAATTAAAAAAGTTTGCCAAGCGTGATATAAAGTTTCCTGAAGATTGGGATACAAAATTCCCAAAATGGGATGGAGAAACAGGTTTTGAGATAGAAGCAGATGAAGTGGAAGAATATGCTACCCGTCTTCCGATTGAATACGCACTGGAACTCAAACTTAAAAGTATAAATTTAGCATTAGAAAAGATAAAAAGAAGCGAATACGGAATTTGTGAAAAATGCAAAAAAGAAATTGAAATAGAAAGATTAAAAGCAAATTCTTCAGCAAGATTTTGCTTAAAGTGCAAACGATAAATGCCCTCAAGAGTTTTTTCAGCCGCAGTTACGGGGTTGGAAGCTCAGGTCATTGAAATAGAAGTGAATGTTTCCTATGGCTTAAGGCATTTTGAAATTGTCGGATTGCCAGATAAAGCTGTAGAGGAATCAAAAGAAAGAGTAGGAGCAGCCCTTGAAAGTTCTGGTTTTAAATCTCCTCATCATCAACCCCTGAGAGTATTAGTATCTCTTGCTCCTGCTGATTTAAAAAAAGAAGGTTCTCTTTACGATTTGCCAATTGCTTTGGCTTTTTTATTGGCAAAAAAGAAAATAAATTTTGAGCCTTCAAATAAAGTTTTTTTGGGAGAACTGGCCTTGGATGGAAGATTGAGACCGGCAAAAGGAGTCTTGCCTATTGCATCAATAGCAAAGGAAAAAAATTTCTCTGAAATTATCTTACCAAAGAAAAATGCGAAAGAGGCTGTTTTAATAAAAGGATTAAACGCCATCGGAGTAGAAAATTTAAAAGAAGCAATAGATTATTTAGAGGGAAGAAAAAAATTTTTACCCTTGGAATTTAAACCTGAAGAATTTTTAAAAAAGGTTGAATCTCAGGTTAATTTAAGCTGGATAAAAGGACAAGAGTATGCAAAAAGAGCCTTGGAGATAGCAGCCGCCGGAGCACACCATATTTTCTTTTTAGGACCTCCAGGGGCAGGGAAGACATTATTGGCAAAAGCTATTCCTTCAATTTTACCTCCTCTTTCTCTTAAAGAAGCCTTAGAAGTAACGGAAATTTACAGTGTAGTTGGCTTTTTATCAAAAAATAAACCTCTTATTACTCAAAGGCCATTTAGAGACCCTCATCATACTGCCTCTGAGGTTGCTTTAATTGGGGGTGGAAATCCTCCCCGGCCAGGAGAAATAACTTTGGCTCATCGGGGAGTTTTATTTTTGGATGAGTTCCCAGAATTTCATCGGGATGTTTTAGAATCATTAAGACAACCCTTAGAAGAGGGGAAAATTACTCTTTTGAGGGCAAAGCATGCAGCAACTTTTCCAGCAAAATTTATGTTAGTTGGAGCAGCCAACCCAACTCCTTATGGAGATTATGATCAAATAAAATACATTCCAAGTCCATCTCAAATGGCAATGTATCAAAGAAAGCTTTCAGGACCTTTGATGGATAGAATTGACCTTTTTATAAACGTTCCTAAATTAAAGTTTGAAAAATTAGTATCACCTGATGAAAAAAATATCTCAGAAAATATTAGAAAAAGAGTGATTTTAGCAAGAGGAATTCAAAAAGAGAGATTTAATAAAGAAAAGATTCTAACGAATGCTGAAATACAGGTTCCTCAAATAAAAAAATACTGTCAGATTGACAGTACATCACAAAATTTGTTGAAAAAATATGTTAATTCTGGGAAGTTAACTGCCCGGGGTTATCATAAAGTTTTAAAAATTGCCCGGACAATAGCTGATTTAGAAAATTCAGAGAAAATAAAGTTTGATTATGTCTCAGAGGCTCTAATGTACAGATTAAGAGAAGATTAATTAGTATACATACCCTAATATTCTTAAGTCTCCAATTTTTAAACTCCTATAATTAACTTTTCCCCAGCCAATATAGTTCATTTCAGAAAATATTACCTTTCCATCTTCAACCCTTTCGACGTATCCTACATGACCAAGAGAATTTCCTGTTCTAACTGAAATTACGGCCCCGATTTGAGGCTGGCAATAGTTTCCTTTACAAACCGGAAGTCCGAATAAAACTGCTTTATTCAACCAATCTCTGGCGTTTCCCAAAGAAGGAATCGGTCTCTTTTGAGCAACCCACCAAGTACATTGACCATATGGATAAATATGGCTCTTTCCGTAAAAATTATTGGTCGAGAGTTGGGAGACGGGAACCTGACTTTCAATTTTTTGGACAAATGGCATTTTACCATCGGGAATAATCAATAATTGCCCAGGAAAAATTTCGTCTTCTGAAATATCATTGAAAGAAAGAGTTCTTTCTAAATCAGATTTATATTTTTTTACTATCCCTCCTAAATTCTCGCCTTCTTTAACAATGTGGATTACTCCCGGAACTGGTAGAATTAAAAGTTTTTGACCAGGTTTAATCAGTAAATTCTCTAAATCGTTTGCCCAAACGATTGTGTCGATTGGAATTTCAAATTTTTGAGCAATTGACCAAAGATTATCTCCTTCTTCAACTGTATACTCAATGATTTCTTTTTGCTCTGGTTCTTCTTTCCCGGTCAATACTGCAAATGTTTTCGGAACTATAAAAGCAGAAGGAGGGGATTGAATGGTATTCTTCCGGATCAAAATTAAATCCGGTAGCTCAAACCTTGGAGACGAATTGAAAAATGGGGATTGGGAAAATCTTTCTTGGAATATTCTCAATTCAAATTTTTCTTCTGACTTTCCCTTAAAAAGAAGAAAAGAGGTTAAAATCAAAATTAAATAAAATAGAGGGTTTTTAAAAAGCCCCGAAATTTTACGAAAAACCAAATTTTTCAAGCTATACATACCTTATTTCTAGGATACAGAACCAAAAACAGATGTCAAGTTTATGCGAAAAACTATTAAAAATTTATTAAAAATATATAGGATTTCACCTTCAAAAAGACTTGGACAAAACTTTTTGATTTCAAGATCGGTTCTTAAAAAAATTGTTGAGGCAGCTGAAATTTCAAGAAAAGACACTGTTTTGGAAATTGGTCCTGGAATGGGGAATTTAACCTTTGAACTAGCAAAAAGAGCAAAACCTGCCCGCAATGCTTCGCATAGCGATGCAGGCGGGAAAGTCATCGCAATCGAAAAGGACAAGAAAATGGTTGATATTCTAAAAGAAAATCTAAAAGAGGTAAAAAATGTCGAAATTATCCATGGAGATATTTTAAAATTAGACCCTAAATTTTATCCCCTAAAAGCCTATAAAATTGTCGCCAATATTCCTTATTACTTAACTTCCCGTTTAATTAGGAAATTTTTAGAGATAAGAAATCGGCCAAAATTAATGGTTCTGATGGTCCAAAAAGAAGTCGCTCAAAGAATCTGTGCTAAGCCTCCAAAAATGAATCTATTGGCAGTTTCGGTCCAGTTTTATGCTAAACCCAAAATCATCTCTTTTGTTTCAAAAAGAAGTTTTTGGCCTCAGCCAAAAGTAAATTCAGCGATAATTAGGATAGCAATAAGTAGTAAGAGAGAAGAAACAAGAGTGAAGAAGGATTTATTCTTTAAAATCGTTAAAGCAGGATTTTCTCACCCAAGAAAACAGTTAATAAATAATCTATCGGAAGATTTAAGAATTGAAAAGAAGACAATAAAAAAATGGTTTTTAAAAAATGGGATTAAACCTGAGCAAAGAGCTGAAACCTTAAGCTTAGACAGATGGATAAAATTATTGAAAAGTTATAAAATGTAAAAAATGTCAAAAAAACCATTATTTATCCTTATCGGATTTCTTTTAATAATTTTCCTCTTAGGAAAATATACTACTTGGCAATTGGAAAGATGGAAAAAATCTTTACCTGAAGAATTTCCGAAAATTGAACCGGAAGAGTTTCAAACTATTCCCCAATTTTCCCCTACCGGTACTTATCCATTTTCATTCCCCACCAGTACTTACCCTTTTCCTGAATCATTTTCTTATCCAGGGTTAACTCCATCAGAAATACCTCAATCAGAAGTGAGTCAGCCAGAAGGATATAAAGAATTTGTCAGTCCGGATGGAAAATTAAAAATAAAATATCCTTCAAATTGGTTCAGGTTAGAGGTAGAAAGTTTCCAAAAAACTGTCCCAGAAGAATGGGTTAAAAATTATCAAATGAAAATTCTCTTTTTAACCCAAAAATTGGAAACTGAAAGGTCTGCCCAATTAATTATTAGCCAAATGATTGTTGATGCCCAAATGGAAATTGAAAAACTTGTAGAAGAAATAAAAAAGGTTATCGAAAAACAAGGATGGGAAATGGAAATTATGGAATTCAAGACCGGAGAAAAAGAATGTCTTTTTGAAGCAAAGTATAAAAAACAAAATTCTCCTACTCTTCATTCCAAAGAAAAAATATTGCTCCTTAATCCTGGAGATAATCAGAGAAAGATTTTTTTGGTCGAGTTTATAGCCTCGGAGAAAGATTGGGAATATCTCGAAAACGAGGGAAAAGAAATTTTAAATACTATTCAACTTATCAATAATCTTTAGTATAATAAATTATGATGGAATTTAATAATAGAATTAGAAAAATCTTTTTCCTATTTATTTTAATAGAGCTTTTTGCTTTTTCAAAAGTTTTTGCCTTAGAAACTGCCTGGCCGACATCGCCAATGGGAACAGATTTAACTGACAGTAGTTCCCTTACTGAAATGGTTAAATATTTTTATGATTGGGGAATAGCCATTGGAGGAATAGCGACATTTATTGCTTTACTATTTGCGGGTTTTTTATATTTAACTTCAACCGGTGATCCAGCCAGGCTAAGGGAGGCGAAAGATAGAATCGTTTCAGCTTTTACAGGTTTAGTTTTACTTTTGGGTTCTTGGCTTATTTTAAATACAATTAATCCCGAACTGACAATTTTACGTTCTCCTTCTTTTGAACCTCCCGGTATACCATCTCCTTTAAATTTAGTAGATTTAACTAAACAGAAATCCTGTGATTATGTAAGATTGTATCAAGACCCTTATTGGAAAGCTACTTCAACCGTTGTTAATGCAGAAGAAGATCCAGGTGTAAGTTGTTTAGGTTCTTTTTATCCAAAGTCAGTTAGATTTTTACAAGAAATTTCCCCGGCTACCGAAAGGTGCAACACTGCAGAAAATAAGTTGTACATAGTAACAATAGTAATCCAGTCAGATGGTTCAACAACAACTAAAGATTTTGCCACAGATATATATTGTGAAGCAAAGGGTGGAAAATATTTTAGAGAAGGTGGATCTTGTACCTTAGAATTGTATACCAGCACTTATGTCTGGGTTTTCTGGACCGGCTGTGGTGATAAAATAGGAAATACAAACAGTAGTATCCACAATCTTAAACTTGTTCTCGAAAGGGAAGCAAATATTGATGGTGTAAAACTTACTAAAACAGGCCTTGAATAAATGACTAAAAAATTGTTCAAAATTTTTTCAATTATTCTGCTCTTGCTTTTTTTGCTTTTCTCTTTTCCTAAATCAACTCGGGCTGTTATTGGAACTGGAATTTTTGATTTTTTTGAAACATCCTTGGAAGGAGTGGAAGAAAAAGCAGGTCCAATTGCCACTAGAATCGTCTTAATATTTTTCACTGCCTTTATAGGTCTAATTTCGCTTTTAGTTTCTGCTACCCTTTTACAATGGGTGCTTGACAATCCGCAATGGCTAACTCTCAAAAACCCTGTTGTTGAATCTGGTTTATATTTTACTACCGGATTAGTCAATATCTTTATTATTCTATTTTTTGTTGCCATTGCTATCACTTGGATTTTGAATATTGAAACATTTGCCGCAAAAAAGGCATTACCAAAATTAATCTTGGTTGCTCTTTTGGTTAATTTTGTCCCGATTTTTATCGGAATTCCAATCGATATTGCTACTTTTATATATAAAGCGATTTTAACAGACACTAATCTTATTTTTAATAGTTTTGATGCTATTTTTGGGGGTATATGGAATTTCATAATTGGAATCGGTGCCTGGATTGTTTCTTTAGCGGTAATGTTTATGATTCCTTTTGTGGGCCCTTTTGCTCAATACGGTTTAGTACTTTTAGTAGCTGGAATGAGCGCCCTCTTTGCACCTACTTTACTCTCTTGGATTATTCAAACTATACTTGCCATTCTCTTAAGTATTATCTTTTTCACCCTTGCCTTCTTATTTGCTTGTAGAATATTTGTTATTTGGTTTTTGACCATTCTTGCTCCATTAGCTTTTTTGTGTATGGTTTTACCCCAGACAGAGAAATATTGGAAAGAATGGCTTCATCATCTTATAAGTTGGGTTTTCTTTGGCTTAATTGTCTTGCTCTTTTTAGTAATCGGGTTAAAAGGAGCGCAGTATTTACATCCAGGAGGTATACCACCAGCTACTCCTGGATTTGGTTGGCTCTCCCTTCCTGCCTACTTTGGTTATTACTTTTTCCTTTTTGTCTATCTATCAATTGTTTCTTATTTAAGTAAAACAACTGCTCCTAAAATGGCTTCTTTTTTAATCGCCCAAGGTACAATCTTTGGAGGAGGAATGATAAAAGCACTAAAACCAATTAGAAAAGGAGTTAGGCGGAGAATGGATGAGGGAATGGCCCAGGCAAGTGTAGCAGAAAGAAAATGGAAAGAAGAAGCAGCAGAAGCAGCAAAAGCAGGAAAAATACCGCCAAAAAAACCCTTAGGAATGAGAGTAGGAGGAACTTTAGCTACGCCTGTCCGCTGGGGTTATAGAATGGCTGGGGTCTCGCCAGTAGAAGAAGAGAGAAAACGAGTAGGCGAAGCAGAGGCAAGGGCTGAAAAAATTAAAGACCCAGTACATTTACTCACTAAAATAAGAGATGCAATGGGAGCAAAAAGAATGACTGAATCCATTGGTCTTCTCTCTAAAGCAATAGAGAAAGGAGGAGGATTTAAAAAGGTTGTCGAAAAAGAAATAAAAGAAAAAGAAGCTACTGACCTAACTCGGTATGCAAATAGAATAGGAGCGGTACCTGAAGCCGAAAGAATCGGGAGATTGTCTGCCCATAAAAAGGATGTGCTTGAAAAAATGGAATTTGAAATTAGTGATGAAGATAGAGATAAATATAAGACAGAGGAAGAAAAAGTAAAAAAGATATCATTATCAGATTCTACAATTCTTCAAAGAAAACTATTTGATGAAGCGAAAAAAGCAGATGAAATTAAAGGCTTTGCTAAAGAGTTTTGGAAAACCCCTGAAGCAATGGAAGCTGTTCAATTGTTTTGGGGTGGACCTCAGTTAAGTAAAGCAGCTGAAGAATTTGGTAGAGAGTTTGTCGAAAGTTATATAGAAAAAGCAGAAAAAAAAGGAAGAAGTTGGTATGTAGAAAATAATCCAAAAGCATTTCTTTATCTATCTGGAAATGCTGCTCAAGATTTAGGTTTTAGATCTTTAGGTGGACTCACTCGAAAAGAAGTAAGGGACCGAATTGAATGTTATAGAGATTGGGAAAAACAGGGAAAACCTGGGAAATTCCCAAACTTTTGGAAATCTTGGTACCGGAAAAGATATCCATAGAAACTATAAAAAAGGCTGGTTTATTAAGACCAGCTTTTAGTTTTGTTAAAACTCTGGAACCTTCTCTGTTCTTTTTTCTCTCTTTGAATCTCTTTCCATTGGTATTTTAAAAAGAGTTAAAGCATTTAAAAGCGTCTTTTCTATACCTTCAGCACCTTTGACTTGGATGCGGATGTCTCGATAACTCCTTCCTTCAATGCCTACCTTCCTTATAATAAGATCTTTTGCTAAATTTAAGAATTCTTTACGTCTTCTTGGGTTGGTATCAATTTCTTTTTTGATGGCTCTAACACTTTTTCCGCGTGCTTGTGCTATCATCACAATTACTGTACCAACTGTCTCGGCTGATCTGGCCATAGCTTCTATTTCTGCTTTTACCTTAGTAGCTTTTGCTTCTAGTTCCATTTGTTTTTCTCTGGCAAGCGCTGCTTGGTATTCGGGCTGCAAATTGATTTTGTAAATTTGCATCCCGTTTTTTTCAATTTGGATTCCCCATTCGTTTTTGAAAGTTTTCTGGATTAGAGGGTCCGTTCCTAATTCCTGCCATAGTGTTTGAGGATCTTCTCTCAGTGTCCGAATATAGTCAAATGTTTGAGATCTTACCCAGCCTGTTCTGATGGCATTTAATCTATTCAAGACATTCTCAAGCCAATTTGGTGGAGCAACAAAAAATGTCTTCCATGGATTAATGCTTCGAATCGTGTCTAAGAATTCAATATCTATTATCATTCCGTCTTTTGTCTCGGCCTTGACAATTTTTGACCAGTAAGTATCAGGTTTAACAAGGATATAGTCCATCTCTTTTATATCTTTGAATTCAACTTTTGGTTCTTCGCCTTCCCTTAATTCAACGCTATACCACCTGAAATGAGATTTATAGATTTTGTCGAGCCATCGAATCCCAATATATCTCAAGCCGCCCGGAAGACGAAATGCTTTGCCCTTTTTTACATTCCAATTTTTGTCGAGTTTATACCCTTTCCAAGACATAACTATTTTCTTGAATCCGCCGAATCTTACTACTGCTTTCGCAGTTGCTTCTTTCACCACGGTAAATCTTAGAAGGCCAAAAAACAACAAGAAGAACAATAATATTGCTATCCAATTTTTCATTATTGCCGGTAAAGGTATTGCCATCGTCGCCATTACCACTACTCCTATTGCCATCAATAGCACGATTATTACTTCCGCTACTTCAATCAGTTTCATTTCTTTTCCTCCTTCTCTATTTTTATTTTTAAAGGTTTTTTACCTCACTGTCTCAATTATATCATTAATTAAAAATCTGTCAATATTCTGTAACTAACTTTACGTTTACCAACTACTTCTATTTAAAAGATTGTGATAAAATAAAAAAGAAGGTAAAATAATTTAAAAGTTAATTAAATTTAACAAAACTATGCCAGAAGAATATCCTTTAGAACAAACTTGGAAGCTCTATGAGAAGCTTCCTCCGGAGTTAAAAGAAGCAATTTTTTCTGAAAGTACAGCTGAAGATATCTGGAATATTTGTACTGGAAATGAAGTCGCGGGTGACAAAATCTCAGAAATTGCTCGATATACTGGTTGGGTTTTATTAGGACTTTTACCGCCTGATGAACTTCAAGTCACCTTAGAAAAAGAGTTAAACTTAGAATCAGAAATCGCAAAAAAGATTGCTAGAGAGATTAATCGCTATATTTTCTTTCCAGTGAAAGCGAGCTTGGAGGAGTTATATAAAATAGAAATTACACCAGCCGGACCAAGAACTGCCCCACCTACTGAAGCAAAACCGACACCAAAACCTAAAGAAAAAATTTCAAAAGAAGAAAAACCTTCAGTCACAGACATTTATCGCGAGGCAGTAGAATAAAATGGAATTTGTTGTCCCAAAATTTATTGAAAGAGAATTGAGAATTATTGGTCCACTAACTATGAAGCAATTTGCTCATCTTGCTTTTGCTGGAATCATCTGTTTTTTTATTTACTTTGTTGCCCCTCGTCCTATTTTTTGGTTCTCGGTCCTTTTTTTAGGAGGGGTTAGTTTAGGTTTAGCATTTATAAAAATTGAGGGGAGACCAATAATAATAAGGATATTTAATTTTTTTAAATTTTTTGTCGGCCCGAAACTATATATTTGGAAAGTAAAAAGAGTACCTTTTTCTTTTTCGAAATTGAAAAAGTTAGAGAAAGAAGGGTTATCTTTAGAAGTAGGAGGGGCAAGCGAATTAAAAAAAATAAAAAAAGAGGTTGAAACGAAAACAGAAGTTGAAACAAAAGTAAAATAATATGGCAAAAGCTCCAACCCAGGAAATTTTGGAGTTTAAACAAATCAAAGAAGGAATAATCATTTTGAAAGACAAATCTTTAAGAGGGGTAATGATGGTCTCTTCTTTAAATTTTGCTTTGAAATCTGAAGAGGAGCAAAACGCTATTCTGTGGCAATTCCAAAGTTTTTTAAACTCTCTAGATTTTTCAGTAGAGATTTTAGTTCAAACTAAAAGATTAAATATAACTGGTTATTTAGATAGGTTAAAGGAATTAGAAGAGGGACAAGAAAATGAATTGTTAAAAATTCAAATCAGAGAATACAGGAATTTTATCCAAAGTCTAGTGGAGGGAGGGGAAATACTGATGAAAAATTTTTTCGTCATTGTCCCTTTTTATCCAGCTGAAATTCCAGGAATAAAAGGAAGGGGTAAAAAAGTTGAGACCCTAACCGAAGAAAAATTTCAGAGGGCAAAAGCCCAGCTTTGGGAAAGAATGGAATTTATTGCTATGGGTTTAGGGAGATGTGGGCTTCGTTGTATTCCTTTAAAAACATCACAGATAATAGAGCTTCTTTGGTCGCTCTATCACCCCCAAGAGGCTGAGGTGGGATACTACCCTGAAATCCCTCCAGAATTAGCTTATTAATATGAAATTTCCCTTTTTTAAACCAAAAAAAGAAGCTGAAAAAATTTTTGAGGTACCGGAGATTTCTATTAAAGACATCATAACCCCGTCTTCTTTTTCTCTTTCTCCTGAATATTTAAAGTTAGGGGAAAGGTTTGCTAGAACCTATTTTGTCTTTTCCTATCCCAGATATTTGACTACTGGCTGGCTTTCCCCCGTAATCAATCTAAATGCGGTAATGGATATAGCTTTGCATATTCACCCCATTGAAGGAGGAACGGTTTTAAAACAATTAACAAAAAAGTTAACTGAGGTTCAGGCTGAAATTTCTGAAAGAGAAGAGAAAGGTTTAATAGCCGAGCCGGCGTTAGAAACAGCTTTTAGAGACTTAGAGATGTTAAGAGAAAAACTGATAACAGCCCAAGAAAAAGTGTTCTTGTTAGGTATTTATGTAACTGTTTATGCTGATGATGAAAAACAAATGAGAGAGATTGAAACAACTTTGAGGTCAATTCTGGAGGCAAGATTAATTTATATTAAACCTACAAGTTACCAACAAAGAGAAGGTTTTACCAGTACCTCTCCCTATGGAATGGATAAACTTCAAATCCATAACCCAATGAATACGGGCCCCCTATCTGCTATCTTTCCATTTGTCTCATTTGACTTGAGTTCTAATGAAGGAGTCTTATACGGGCTAAATTTACACAACAACTCTCTAATTCTCTTTGACCGTTTCACTTTAGAAAATGCTAATGAAGTCGTATTTGGTAAATCAGGTTCGGGTAAAAGTTATGCAATCAAGTTAGAAATTTTGCGTTATTTAATGCTTGGGGTTGGTATCATTGTTATTGACCCCGAGAACGAATATCAAAGATTAACCGAAACAATAGGAGGGTCGTTTTTCAACTTTTCTCTAACCGGCCCTAATAATATAAATCCTTTTGACCTTCCTCCGCCAAGAGAAGATGAAGACCCAGCTGATGTTTTAAGGTCTAATGTCATAAACTTGGTTGGACTAACCAGAATTATGCTAGGAGGATTAACTCCTGAAGAAGATGCAATAATTGATAGAGCCTTAACTGAAACCTATGCAGCAAAAGATATTACTCCAGAAACTGAGCCCTCTCTTTGGAAAGAGAGAATGCCTTTAATGGAGGATTTCCAAACTGTTTTGGAGGGAATGGAAGGAACAGAATCTCTTGTCAGGAGAGTAGGTAAATTTACAAAGGGAACTTTTGCCCATTTTTTCAATCAACCAACAAATATTTCTATGGATCAACCTTTTGTTGTTTTTGGGATTAGAGATATGGAAGAAGAGTTAAGACCAATAGCCATGTTTATGATAATGCATTATATTTGGAATACGATTCGGGCTGAACTCAAAAAAAGAATTTTTGTTATAGACGAAGCCTGGTGGATAATGCAAAGTGAGGATGGAGCTTCTTTCTTATACGGAATATGTAAAAGGGCGAGGAAATACTGGCTGGGAGTAACAACAATTACAACCGATGTAAATGATTTTATGAGATCATCTTACGGTCAACCAATTATCGCTAACTCTTCTTTACAACTTCTGATGAAACAATCTCCAGCAGCAATCGATATTATTCAAAAAACTTTTAATTTGAGTGATGGGGAAAGAAATGCTCTTTTAGGTGGAGAAGTAGGAGAAGGTTTATTTTTCGCTGGCCCAAAACATGTATTAATGAAAATAATTGCTTCTTATACCGAGGATCAAATAATCACCACTTCTCCTGAAGAAGTTCATAAAATTAAGATGGCAAAAAAAGGACTTTAAGGATAAGGTTTTATAACAACTTTCCTCTCGGGTTCTTTCCCGATTGATTCTGTAGTAATATTTTTTCTTTCAGCTAATTCTAAATGAATGATTCTTCTTTCATAAGCTGGCATTGGAGGTAAAATTTTTTCTTTTCTTGTTAGAGCTACTTCGTCGGCTAAACTTTTTGCCAACTCTTTTAGATATTCAATTTTTCTTTTTTTATAATCGTTTATATCTAAATCGACATAAAATTCTTTTTGAATTTTCTTTTTCAAAATTGCTTTTAAAAGATGCTGAATATCATTTAAGATTTCTCCTCTTTCTCCAATTAATATCTTTGGTTCTTTTGCTTTTAAATTGATGGGTAGAGTATTTTCTTTTGGTGGGGGAAATTCAAGCAAAATTTCAAATCCTGCTTTTTCAAAAAATTCTTCAATGATTTTTTTAATTTCCTTTAAATCTTTTTGATCAATCATGTTTTTTAAAAATTAGATGCTGTTGAAAAATAGAAAATACAGAATTCGTAATCCAATAAATGGCAAGGGCAGATGGTAATCTTAAAAGGAAAAGAAAGGTAATGACTGAAAAAAAATAAACCATTTGGTGCTGAATTAAATTTGAAAAATTGGCCATCGAATCTTCAGTTTTTTCTTCTGAGAAACCTACTTTCGATTGTAAAAACTGTAAAATTCCTGCCAAAATAGCAAAGATAAGATTGGGTTGAGAAAGATTTATTAATCCCAAAAAAGTTGGATTTACTAAACCCGGGTTAGGAATAAAACTGTATAAATTCGATAACTCCGTTTGTTGAAACCCCCTACTCAAAACTTGATAGAGAGCTATTAAAATCGGTAATTGAATTAAAAGAAATAAAAAACCTCCAAACGGATTAAACTTCTCTTTTCGATAAAAAGAAATTAGTGCTTTTGCCTGCGTTTCTTTATCCTCTTTGAATTTTTCTCTAATGTCTTCTATTTCTTTCTGGAATCGAGAAATTTTTTTTTGAGATTTTATCGATTTTGACATCAGGGGATAGAGTATTAACCTTATAATGACTGTTAGTAAAATGATAGCAAATCCCAAATCTCTGCCTGGTAAAAACTCATAAAACAAAATTAAGACATTAAAAAGGGGTTTATATAAAATTACTTCAAATAGATTCATTTTAAAATTTTTGCTTTTAAGAGAATGTTATCCAAATTTTCTTCTAGTTGAGAGAAGTCTTTTTTTTCAATACCTGGGAGAGTAATTAATAAAACGTCTACACCTATTTTGATCTCTTTAAGTCTCTGTCTAATTAATTCTCTTAACCTTCTCTTTAATTCATTTCTAATTGTGGCTTTTTTAGAAACCTTTTGAGAAACTATGATACAGAAACGACTTTCTGTTAAATCGTTTTCCATCTTTTTTAAAATTAAAGAATTTTCTTTAAAACTCTTTCCTTCTTTAAAAACTTTTTTTATCTCTCCTCTTTTTTTTAAACGGTTTTTCTGAAAGAGCATATTAGACTGTTAGTTTCCATCTTTTCTTCTTTCTCCTCCTTTTTAATATCTTCCCTTTTCCTTTTTTTCTTTTTAAAAACCCGTGAGTTCTTTTCCTTTTCTTTTTTTTAGGTTGATAGGTAATTGACATAAATTAGATTATAACAAGAAATATTCCCTTTATCAATCCACATTTTATCACCAATTTATTAACAAATAAGGTCTTTTTTCTTCATTTTCTAATATTTTAAATTTATACTATAATTAGAAATATGGAGAAAGAAGAACTCTGGCAATCAGTCTTAGCCCAAATCCAATTAAACATTTCTCCCGCTAATTTCACTACTTGGTTTAAAAATACCAACGTTATTTCTTTAAAAGAAGGGGAAGTTTTGATTTCTGCGCCAAGTTCTTTTGTTAAAGAATGGTTAGAACAAAAATATAATAAACTGATTTTAAAAATTTTAAGGAGCTTAGATCAAAAGATAAAAGAGGTAAAATACATTGTTGGTAAGAACAAACCAAAATCTTTAAAAAAACTTCCCTCTTTTTTGGAGATTGGTCAACTTGAGTTCCAAGAATTCAAAGCTAATAGAGAAACAAATCTTAACCCAAGGTATACTTTTGAGAATTTTATAGTAGGTTCTTTTAATGAGTTAGCTTATGCTGCCGCTAAAGCAGTGTGCGAAAATCCAGGTTTTGTTTATAATCCCCTTTTCGTTTATGGAGGAGTGGGCTTGGGAAAAACCCATTTGTTAGAAGCGGTCGGAAACGAAATAGTAAAAAAGTTCCCTCAAAGGAAGGTAAAATATATTCCTTCTGAGAATTTGGTTTCTCAAATCGTAGACTCAATCAGAAAAAGAGAGATTGATAATTTCAAATTAAAAGTTCAAGAAGTTGATGTTTTAGTCGTCGATGATGTCCAATTTTTATCCGGAAAGGAAAAAACTCAAGAAGAATTTTTCCATATTTTTAATAATCTTTATGCTAAAAATAAACAGATAGTCCTTTCCTCTGATAAACCTCCAAGAGCCCTTCAATATTTAACAGAAAGGTTAAAATCGAGATTTGAAGGAGGAATGATAGCAGATATCTCTCAGCCGGATTTAGAAACAAGAATTGCTATTTTAAAAGAAAAAAGCTCAGAAAGAAAATTCGAATTCCCAGAAAGTATTTTAAATTATATTGCCTCAAATATCACTCAAAATATAAGAAGATTAGAGGGAGCTCTTAATAGAATGGCAACCTATCAAAAATTGAATGGAAAAGTACCCGATTTAGAAATAGTAAAAATCCTGTTAAAAGATATAATAATTTCCCCAAATAAGGTTATTACACCTAAAAAGATAATTCAAGCTACAGCTGAATTCTACGACTTAAAAGAAAAAGATCTTTTATCAAAATCAAGAAGAAAAGAAATAGTAAAACCGCGCCAGATAGCCATGTACCTTTTAAGAAAAGAGTTAAAAGGTTCTTTTCCTTTCATTGGAAGGAAACTTAAAAAAGACCACACAACAGTAATTTATGCCTTTGAAAAGATATCAAAAACTATTGAAAAGAATGAGGATTTAAACCAAGAAATAAACATGATTAAAGAAAGGATAAGTAGTTTTTAAAACCTTTCAACTTCTATTCCAGAAATTTTTAATAACTTATTATAAAGCCATTTACTCAAAAAAATTAAAAATTAACACTACCAACAACTATAAAACTAACTATATATAAAAATATGAAACTAACTATCATAAAAAATAAATTAAAAAGAGGATTATTTATAATAGAAAGAGCTTGTTCAAAATCATTAACCTTACCTATTTTAAATAACGTTCTTTTTGAAAAAGAGAAAAACTTTCTTAATCTTTGCGCTACTGATTTAGAAATAGGAATTAAATGGTGGGGTTTAGCGAAAACCGAAAAAGAGGGAAAAACTCTTTTACCTGTAAGACCTGTTTCTAATTATATTTCTTTTTTACCTGAAAAACCTATTTTAATTGAAAAAGAAAATTCTTTTATTAAATTTGAATGCGAGAACTATAAAACAAAATTTAAAAGTTTAGACCCTGAGGAATTTCCTATTATTCCTAAGGTAAGTGAAGAAGAGTTTGTTTCTATCCCGGGTTTTATTTTTTCTAAATCTTTAAAAAAAGTTGTTGATTTTACCCTCCCCTCCACAACTAGACCAGAGATTTCCGGAGTTTATATTATTTTTAGTAAAAACTTTATCAAATTAGTAGCAACAGATAGTTTTAGGTTAGGGGAAAAAACCCATACCTTAACCAAACCAACAAAACTTGAAAAAGAATATGCGGTTATTGTACCTCAAAGAGCAGTTAAAGAAATAATCAATATCTTTGGAGAAATAGAAAAAGAAATAAAAATATACCTTTCAACCAACCAAATCTCTCTTGAATCAGAAATGGAAGAAATCCCTCATCCAGAAATTTTACTTACATCTCGTCTAATAGAAGGTGAGTTTCCTGATTATGAAGCCATCGTTCCTAAAAAATTTGAAACAGAAATTACTCTTTTTAAAGAAGAGTTTTTAAGACAGATAAAGATGGCTAGTATTTTTAGCGGAAAAAGTAATGAGATAAGACTGAAAATAAACCCAGAAAAAGATGAAATAGAATTCTTAAGCGAAAATTTAGAATTAGGAAGTTATAAAAGTTTAATGAAAGGAAAGATAAAAGGAAAGAATTTAAACATTGCTTTTAATCATAAATTCTTGGCCGAAGGAGTATCTCAAATAGAGGGAAAGGAACTAGTCTTCCAATTAACCGATGAAGAAGGACCAGCAATCCTAAAACCTTTTGAAAACCAAAACTTCTTTTACGTTTTAATGCCGATTAAAGCTACCTAATTTAATCTTCAAAATTTTCTTTAGGATATTCTAAAAGAACTCTTTCTAAAAATTGATGAAAAATTGGAGCCGCTGCTGTTACTCCAGGTTTTTTAATTGGCGTGCCATCGTTATTTCCTACCCAAACACCGACTGAGATAAAAGGAGTATAACCTATTGTCCAAGCATCCTTGTAATTTTGAGTTGTTCCAGTTTTGACTGCTACTTCATACCCTTCAAAATAAAGAGAAGACCTTTGACCGAACATTGGTGACCTCGCCTCGTTATCAGATAGAATATCATTGATTAACTTACAAGTTTCGCTTGGTAAAACTCTTTTTGACTTTTTTTGATTAGAGAAAATCAAATTTCCGTTTGCATCCTCTATTTTTAAAATACTCAATGGAGAAACCTTCATTCCGTTTGTAGCGAAAATGCCATAAGCTGAAGTCATTTCGAGTAATTTGACTTCCCAACCTCCCAAAACTATCGAAGGTCCATAAGGAGGATTTAGAGTAGTAATTCCTAAATCTTTAGCCGTTTTGATACTATCTGGTTCTCTATTTTCTTTGAAATCTTCCGGCGAGTCAGCTAAAGATAGAAGAACTTTAACTGAAGGAACATTTATAGATTGAGCCAAAGCTCCTCTTAGGGTAACCGGTCCTCGGAATTTACCATCATAGTTTTGGGGTATGTATTCTTTTCCTCCCCAAACTCCAAAATTTGTTGGTTCATCGACAACCACTGTTTCATCATCGTAACCTTTTTTAAAAGCAGTAGCATAAACAAAAGGTTTAAAAGCAGACCCTGGCTGCCTTCCTGGTTCTCCTATTGCTACATTGAATTCAGGATCAAAAAGACAATCTTTTCCTGGTTGACAATTTTCAGGGTAAGGTTTACCAGGATAATCTCCGGATTTAATTGCTGCTCCAATCATTACTAAAATTTCCCCATTTTTTGGATCTAAGGCGACTAAAGATGTATTGTAAGCTCCATAAATTTTATTTCTTTCGGTTCCTATTGAAACAACTTCTTCAGCCCATTTTTGGAGCTCCCAATCTAGAGTTGTAAAAACTTTCAACCCCTTTTCTTCTAAAAATCTCCTTCCATAAATTTCTTCGAGTTGATTTTTAACCTGAAGAGTAAAATGAGGAGCTAAGATTTCAACCTTTTTTTCAGCAAATTCTATTTCCTCTTTTTTTTCTTTTTCCGCCTCCTCAGAAGTTAAATACCCTTCTTCAACCATCCTCTCTAAAACATAATCCTTTCTTATTAATAACTCTTTTTTTCCTTCCTCATCATAAGGAGATAACCTATAAGGAGCTCTGATTAAACTAGCTAAAACAGCCGATTCGGCTAAAGAAACTTCTGAAACGCTCTTTTTAAAATAAGTTTGGCTGGCAGCTTCAACGCCATAAGCATTTTGACCAAAAGGAACTTGGTTCAGATACCATTCTAAAATTTGATCTTTTGAATAACGACGATCTAATTCTAAGGCCAAAATAATTTCTCGTATTTTCCTTTGAGCAGTTTTTTCTAATGAGAGAAAGGTCGATCTTATCAGTTGTTGAGGAATGGTTGATCCACCATAAACTGGTTTTTTGATTCTGAGGTCAACTAAAATAGCTCTGGCAATTCCTTTAAGGTCTATTCCAAAGTGGTGATAGAAATTAGCATCCTCAGCAACTATCACCGCATTTTTCAAATACTCTGGTATTTTATCCAGACTTACCAAGGTTCTTTTTTCTTCCCCATATATTTCGTATAAGAGTATTTCCCCAGTCCGGTCGTAAATCTTTGTTGATTGGAAAAGTTCTCTTTCACCAAACTTTTCTGGTCGAGGGAAATCTTTAGCATAATAAATAAAAACAACCGAAACAAAAAAAAGGAAAAACAAAAACAAAAAACCGAAAACCTTTAAAAAAAGTTTCCTTTTTGCCTCCCTTTTTTTCAAAATATTTCGAGAAAAACTTCTTTTTACCATTTCAATACTATATTAGGATTTTTCATCTAAGAAGAAAAGTGTTATATTTAAAAAGATGTTAAAAAACCCAGAAAAAATAAAAGAAATTCTTGAAAAAGGAGTTGAGAAAATCTACCCCAATAAGAAATTTTTGGAAAAAAAACTCTTGGAAAAAAAGAAATTAAGAGTTTATTGTGGATACGACCCTTCAGCTCCAAAACTTCACTTAGGGCATTTACCCACACTTCTGAAATTAGCTCAATTCCAGAGAACAGGACATAAGGTAATAATGCTCATTGGGGATTTCACCGGAATGATAGGCGATCCTACAGGAAAAATATCAACTCGAAGAATGTTAAGTAAAAAGGAGGTAATCTTGAACTCAAAAAAATATAAAAACTTCGCCAGTAAAATTTTGGATTTTAGAGGTAAAAATCCAGCTAAACTTCTATTTAACAGTCAATGGTTAGCTAAAATTTCTTTTTCTGATTTAATAAATCTAGCGTCAAATTTTACTGTTCAGCAAATGATAATTAGAGATTTTTTCCAAGAAAGAATAAAAAAGAAAAAACCTATTTTCTTGCATGAATTTTTATATCCCCTTGCTCAAGCCTATGATTCAGTAGCAATGGATATTGATTTAGAATTAGGAGGTAAAGACCAAACTTTCAATATGCTCTGTGGCCGGGATTTAATGAGATCATTAAAAGGAAAAGAAAAAATTGTTATGGCCTTAAAACTCTTAGTTGACCCAACAGGAAAGAAGATGGGAAAAACAGAGACAAACCTAATTCCTTTAGATGAAAGTCCAAACGAAATATATGGGAAAACTATGTCTTGGCCAGATAATTCAATTTTCCCTGGTTTTGAACTTTGTACAAATTTTTCTCTTAAAGAAATAGAAAAAATTAAAAAACTCCATCCTCAAAAAGCAAAAGCCGTTTTAGCCCGAGAAATTGTAAAAATTTGTCATAATGAAATTTTAGCTAAAAAAGCCGAAAAAGAATTCAATCGAGTATTCAAAGAGAGGAGAACCCCTTCTCAAATTAAAAAAGTAAAAGTTAAAGAGAAAATTTTGAATATTTTGGAACTTCTAAAGAGAACAAATTTAGTTTCCTCTAAAAACGAAGCAAAGAGATTAGTTTTGCAAAAAGGAATTAAAATCGACAGTAAAATTGAAAAAGACTGGAAAAAAAATTTAAAAATTAAAAAAGGAATGATAATCCAGGTTGGGAAAAGAAGGTTTGCTAAAATAATTTAAGAAAGCCCAATCGGGCTTTCTTTACTTCTGTAATAGAGAAATTTAACTTTGGAAGTTATTCAAAATCCTCTGTCTCTTCTTCCTCCTCTTTTGTAATTTCCTCTTCCTCTTCTTCGTCTGGCTCTTCAAAACCCTCCTCTTCTTCTTGGAAATAATTTGATTTTAGCATAATTTTGATTATTTTTTTCGACCTTTAAGTTTTTTTTAAGAACCTAAAGGGTATTATAAATTTCCAAGAAACCTTGTCAAGTCCTTTATATTTTTAAATTCGAATAGATTTCCTGAACAGTCTCCGATGTGTCCAAATCTTCAAAAAGTTTTTCCAGTCCCTTTTTTTCTTTTTCCTCTAATTTAATCTCCTTTTTTGCTACCCAATCCAGTGAGGAAGATTTTATCTCAACCCCCTTTTCGATTAATTTTTTTTTCAATTCTTCTAAATTTTTCGGTTCTGTATACAAATCCAAGGTTCCATTATGCCAATAGAGGTCTTCAACGCCAGCTTCAATTGCTATCAACCCTATTTTTTCTCGATTTTGCAACTCTTTATTTTGTGATTTAAGATCGAGAGCTATACAACCCTTTCTTTCAAACATCCATCTTACTCCTCCTTCTCCAACTAACTTTCCTTTATTCTTTTCCAAAATCTGCTTTACTTCATTAATAGCTCTGTTTTTATTATCGGTTATTCCTTCCATCAAAATTGCTATTCCCCCTGGTCCATAAGCTTCGAATAAAACTTCTTCCAGTTTTTCTCCGGAAATTTCTCCCGTGCCTCTTTTTATTGCTCTCTCAATATTGTCTGAAGACATATTTATTTTTTTTGCTTTTTCAATTGCCACTCTTAACTTTGGATTCATTTCTGGGTCTCCTCCTTCTTTGGCAGCAACTGTAATTTCTTTTGCCAATTTCGAAAAAGCCTTACCCTTCTGGGTATCGGCAATTTGTTTTTTGTATTTAATTCCAGCCCAATGACTATGTCCAGACATATAATTTATTTTATCTTGTTTTTTTGAAAAATCAAGCCCAACTGCTTTATTTCTGAAAAGAGAAAAATTTTGACCACTCTTGACAAATCTTTTACTTTATACTAAAATAAAATAAGAAGCCGGGGCTTTTGGGGATTTTCTTCAATGGATAATCTGGTTGCGACTGGGTTTTTCCTTGGGAAAATCCTTAATTTCTGTCTCAGAAATAATCTGCCCCGGCTTTTTATTCAGAAAATAACTCTTTCTACTTCTTTAATAGTTGTAATTTTATCTAAAACTTTAATCAAACCATCTTGATACATCGTTATCATCCCCTTTTCTTTAGCTTTTTCTCTAAAGGCGGCGATAGATTGCTCTCTTAAAAGAAATTTTTCCATCTCGTCATCGATCAGAATTATTTCGAAAATTCCTACTCTCCCTCTATAACCAGAGAAGTTGCAGAATTTACAACTTACTACCTCTGGGATTTTTAATCTTTTTTCTATTTTTTTGATTCCTTTTAGAGCTTGAGTAAATTTTTTTAAATCTTCTTCGGATACTTCTTTTAACTTAAAACATCGAGGACAGACCTTTCTTACTAATCTTTGGGCGACGACCATATTCAAAGCTGGTCCTATATCATACGGTTTGATTCCTAAATTTATTAATCTAGCAATCGTTCCAGCAGCATCATTAGTATGCAAAGTGGTCAAAACGAGATGTCCTGTTAAAGCAGCCTGAATTGCTATTTTGGCTGTTTCTATATCTCTAATTTCCCCGACCAATATTACATCAGGGTCTTGTCTGACTATCGACCTTAAACCATTGGCAAAATCATAACCTTTTTTTGGTTCTACTTGTGTTTGGACTATTCCCTCAAGTCGATATTCAATTGGATCTTCGATGGTAATGATTTTTATTTTAGGGTTTCTAATCTTCCTTAAAAAAGCATAAAGAGTTGTTGTTTTTCCAGAACCAGTGGGCCCTGTAACAATAATCATACCCGTTGTTCTTTTTGTCTCTTCTTTAAAAGTGGCTAATAAGCTTTCTCTTAAACCTAATTGTTCCAAATCGATTAAACTTTTGGGATTCAAAAGTCTAAGGACAACCGATTCCCCGTACTCAGCCGGCAGGGTTGAGGCCCTCACCTCTATAGAAGTCTCGCCTAATAAAATAGAAAAACGGCCGTCTTGAGGCCTATCAGTTATATTTAACTTAATTCCAGAAAGTAATTTTATTCTTGAGAGTAAACCCTCATAGATTTTTCTTTCCACTTCGATTACATCTTGTAAGACTCCATCGACTCTCGTCCTCACTTTTATTCTTTCTTCCTCTGGTTCAATATGGGCGTCTGAAGCATCTAAGTTAATTGCTCCTCCCAAAATTATTTCCAAAATTTCAGAAGTTGTTTTAGTGAGAGAGGATTTAACCCCTTCTTTCAAGTCTAAAATATTTTTAATTTCTTTTTTTGGGGGAAAACTTATTTCCCCGGCAATTTTTTTTGAAACCCTTTCCATTTTCTCGACAAAATTTTTTTAAAATTTTAAAATTAAATGAATCCACTTTCAATTTAGACTATTTGTTCATTTTTAGCAAATGAAAATCATAACAAACAATCCTTCTCAGACAAGAAAAATAGGAGAAATTTTAGCAAAAGAAATTTTAAAATCAAAACTTGAAAAAGCTTTTACATTAGGTTTAGAAGGAGATTTAGGGGGTGGAAAAACTACTTTTTTACAAGGGTTTGGCAAAGGTTTGGGAATAAAAGAAAAAATTTTAAGCCCCACTTTTGTAATTATGAAGCGATTCAAAATACCCAAAGGAAAGAATTTTTATTCTCTATCTACAACTCGATGGTTTTATCACCTCGATTGTTATAGAGTAAAAAATGAAAAAGACATTTTGAATTTGGGGTTTAAAGACCTAGTTTTGAATTCTAAAAATATAATCGCTGTTGAATGGATAGAGAAAATTAAAGGAATTTTACCAAAAAATACTCTTATTTTAAAATTTAAATTTTTGAATAAAAACATTAGAAAAATAAAACTTAAAATTAAAAGATGAGTAAAAAAAGATTGCTTATCATTGACTCAAATTCGGTTTTGCATCGGGCTTTTCATGCTCTACCTCCTTTAACAACAAAAAAAGGGGAACCAATTAATGCTATCTATGGTTTTTTACTAATTTTTTTTAAAGCAATAAAGGAGCTTCAACCAGACTATATGGCTGCTTGTTTTGATATGCCTTTTCCGACTTTTCGTCATGAAAAATTCAAGGCCTACAAGGCCACTCGGCCTAAAATTCCTGATGAATTATGCGAACAGATTCCCAAAATAAAAGAAATTTTAAAAACTTTCAAAATCCAAATTTTTGAAAAAAAAGGATTTGAAGCCGATGATATAATCGGAACCATCTCTAAATTAGTTCAAAAAAAACAAATAATTCCTGAAATTGAAACAATTATTTTAAGTGGCGATTTAGACAACTTACAGATGATTGATTCTCGGACTAAAGTTTATGCCTTAAAAAAGGGGGTAAAAGAAACAATGATATATAATGAAGAAATAATTAAAGAAAAATACGGTATCCAACCATCTCAACTAATTGATTTCAAAGCCTTAAAAGGCGATCCTTCAGATAATATACCAGGAGTTCCTGGGGTGGGCGAAAAAACAGCAATAGCTCTCATCAAGGAATTTAAAAACCTTGAAAACCTTTACAAAGAACTTGAAAGAAAAGCAGAAAAGATAAGGAACAAATTGAGAAGAATATTGAAAGATTATAGAGACCAAGCTTTTTTAAGCAAAGAGCTTGTAAAAATAAAGAAAGATGTACCAATTGGGTTTAGTTTAAAGAAATGCAGCTTTCAAGAATATGATAAAGAAAAAATAGTTAAAATGTTTAAAAATCTCGACTTTTATAGTTTAATCGAAAGATTACCAGAATCTAAAGAAAAAAGTAAAGAAACTGGAAGAGAATTGAGACTGTGGTAAAATAAAAATTGTGGTAAACTAATTAAAGGTCGAATAGCACATTTAGTATAAGATTTTTAGAATAAATATGAATAAAATTCTAGTGATAATCATCGTTTTAGTAATACTTTCAGCTGGAATTTTTGGATATCTTCAGATAACAAAAAAACCTGAAGCACCTGAAAAAAAACTTTCAACTGTATTAAATGTTTATAATTGGGAAGACTATTTCGGCGAAACGACGCTTGAAGATTTCGAAAAAGAATTTGGAGTAGATGTAAACCTTGAAATCTACGAAGATGAGGAAATGATGCTATCTGCAGTGCAATCTGATCCTACAAAGTACGATATAATTATTGCCAGCGATGATCTAGTATGGAGCATGACTGAGATGAAATTATTAGCTGAAATAGATTATGAGAATATTCCAAATTTCAAGAATATCGGAGATAAACATAAGAATCCTTCCTATGATCCTGGGAATAAACGCTCAGTTCCTTATACGTTGTGGACAACTGCTATTGCAGTAAATCGTAAGTATATTGAAGAGACTGAAGATAGTTGGTCAATTCTCTGGAATCCAAAGTACAAAGGGAAAATAAGTATGCTAAATAATTCGTATGAAGTGATAGGAGCTGCCTTGAAATATTTAGGCTATCCTCTTTGCTCTACTGATCCAGCTCAACTGGAAGAAGCTAAACAGCTGTTATTGGAGCAAAAGCCCCTCCTAAGAGGAGGATACGAAGATTGTATAACAATAAGAGAGGATTTAATTTCAGAGGAATTATGGGCAGCTCACGAATATAGTGGTGAGGGATGTTATGCTGCGGATGAGAACGAAAATATAGAATACATAATACCTAAGGAAGGAGGTTCTTATGGAGTGGATACTTTAGCCATACCAGTTGGTTCACCACATAAGTATACGGCTGAAGTATTTATCAACTATCTACTCGATCCAAAAGTCAATGCTGATATATCCAATTATCTCTGGTATGCTAGCCCTAATGAGGCAGCTCGTGAATTTACGAACCCAGAAATACTTGAAGACCCTTCTCTTTATCCCTCAGAAGAGGTTCTAAAAAAGTGTGAAATATTCACAGATATCGGCGAAGCAGACGCAATCTACCATCAGATTTGGGCAGAGCTTCAGCGTTCAGACTAACTATTAAAAAGAGAGTGTAAGGGCTCGATAACAAACTAAAATCTCTTTAGAGAGAATATTATGTTTAAAATAGCATTGAGAAAGAAAATTGCCTTTCTTTTCGCATTTTTTGGTCTTTTACCTTTAATAATCACAGCCTTTTTAACTATTACTCAAATTCAAAATTCTTTAAGAGAGACAGCAAGCGATAATTTAACCTCCTTGGCTGAAGAAGTAATGAGTAGTGTCGAAAAGACAACTCGAAATATTTATATTGATATTGAACTCTTAGCTACTAATCCATTAATCAAGTCAAAAGAGGCAAGCAATGAAGAAAAACTGTCTGAGATGAAAAAAATACAGGATTTTTACAGAATTTTTGAAGATATTACTTTAATTGATTTAGAAGGCAATGTTATTATCTCAACCACCTACAAGTATCGCGGTGAATGGATTACTAAACAATGGTATCAAGAAGCTAAAGAAGGGAAAACCTCGATTTCCCCTGTTCACATCATTTTAAGTCCCTTCGAAGTAATCATATCTTCGGCAACTCCGGTAAAAGATAAAAAAGGAGAAATTATAGCAGTGGTAGCTGGTCAATTAAATATGGAAAAAATCTGGGAGATTACCGATGATGTTAAAATCGGAGAAAAAGGTTTTGCCTTTATAGTAAATAGAGAAGGGCGTTTTATTGCTCATCCTAATAAAGAAAAGATACTTTCTACAGTACCTTACCCTTACTTTGTTGAGAAAATTTCTTCTAAAGACAGCGGAACAATCAATTATACTAATGAAAATAGAGAAGAAATGGTTGGTGGTTTTACTTCTTTATCAGACCCAATACTAATGGAGCAGGGATGGAAGTTAATAGTAACTCAACCAGAAAGCGAAGTTTTTGCCTTAGTCAATCTATTTCAAAAGCAAGTTATCGCAATTTTTTTGGGCGGTTTAGTTCTTCTTTTAATCATAAGCTATCTACTTAGTTTAAGTATTGTTACACCAGTAAAAAAATTAACTGGAGCAACAAAAAAAGTTGCTGCTGGAAAACTCGAAACTAAAATCGAAGTCAAAACAGGAGACGAAATTGAAGAACTAGCTAAATCTTTTAACCGAATGACTGAAGATTTAAGAAAATCAAGAGAAGCTTTGGAAGAAGCAAAAACTAACCTTGAAATAAAAGTTAAAGAAAGAACAAAAGAATTAGAAGAGGCAAAGTTAGTACTTGAAATAAAGGTTCAAGCCAGAACCAAAGCGTTGAAAGAACTAGCAGAGTCTCTTGAACGACAGGTTAAAGAAAGGACAAAAGAACTCCAAGAAAGAATAGATGAATTAGAAAAATTCCGCAGACTAACTGTGGGTAGAGAACTTAAAATGATAGAATTAAAAGAAGAAATCAAAAAAGTGAGAGAAGAATTAGATAAGAAGAAAAGCTAAAAGAATTAAAATTGAATTTAACATTAAAATAAAAAATCAAACATCAAACATCAAACATGAAAGAAGTAAATATAAAAACAGGATTTAGCCAAAATAGAAACGAAGTCAAAGCAATTGATGAAGTTTTTGAGCAAATAAGACAAGAGAATATAAAGTTAGTGATTATGTTTGCCGATGCCGGCTATAATCAATTAAAGATTAACGAAGCCTGGAGAGAAAAAATTCCTCAAAATACCTCTTTTATTGGCTGTTCGTCGCTGAGACTCAACCTTCCTTTTATAAGAATGACAAAAAATATTACTCATCAAGGTTTTAAAGATGGTATAACTGCAATGAGTATTTCTTCAGAAAAAATGAATTTTTCAGTGAAATTAATGAAAAATATTAAAGAAAGTTGGAAAGAACAATCCTCTCAAGCTTTAATAGAAGCAGCAAAAGATCTTAATTTAGATTTAAAAAATGCTAATCCCGAAAAATATTTCGTTTTACTCTTAACTGATTTTTTTAGCGCTAAAGAAGATTATATTTTAGAGAATTTATATAAGATGAGTGGTTTACTTTTTGTTGGAGGAGGCGCAGGGGGTAAATTTAATCCAATGGTAAAAGGTAATGCTACTCCAGGATATATCCATACTAAAGAAGGTGCTTTTACTAACTCAGCAGCAATTGCTTTAGTTAGATGCGATATACCATTCAAAATAGACCTTGTTACTAGTTTAGTTCCCACTGAGATTAAATTTAAGATAACTAAAGGAGAAGGGAGGTTTATTTACGAACTTGATGGGAAACCCGCTTTTGATAAATATATTAAAGCTTTAGGTGTACCTAGGATAGCTATGGGAATAGAAAAAATACCAAATTACCGTTTACTTATGGCTTATCCTCTTGGGTTAATGATTGGAGACCGAGCCTATGTTCGTAGTATAGCTACTTTTAAGGGTAAATCTTTAATGATGGCAGCCAATATCAAGGAAGGGCAGGTTTTACATCTAATGAGAAGAAGCAATATAGTTGAGGTTACCAGAGAGAAAGTTACCGGATTAAAACAGAAACTGGGTTCAATTAGTGGATTGATTCTATTTAACTGTTGTTATCGACTTTTGGAATCAGAGATGCTTGGAGTGTCTGAGAATTTATTTAAAATAATAAATATCGCTCCTTTAATAGGCCTAAATTCATATGGAGAATATTATGGTTGGATATCTATGACTCATACCCTTACTATTTTAGCTATAGGTAATTCGTCTAATTAAAAAGAAATTAGAAAAAGATAATGGCTAATCCAATATTAGAGCAAATTAGAGAGATTCTAATACCTAGACTAGGTGAATTTATTACTGATTCAACCCTCAGGGTGAATTGTGAACGAATCGGAACTACCCCTAAGAAGATTATTAAACTTCAACTTCCAGAACTTATAAAAAATTTAAAACTTACTTTAATGTTATTCCTTGAAGAGGAAGAGGTTGAAGAAGTAACTCAAAAAATATTAAGCATAAAATAAATCGGTGATTATGGAAGTTATTTCTAAGAAGATTATAACCCCAGAGAAGGTTATTACTCCAGAACAATTAGACTTGTTTATAAAAAAGGCTACTGCCAAATTAGGAGAAAAAATAAAAGAATTAGAAAAATCTAAAACAGAGCTAGAAGAAAAAATTAAAGAAAGGATGGCAGAGATTGAAAGGAGAGCCGAGGAGTTAGAAAAGTCAAGAATCGCTTTGATGAATATATTAGAAGATGTTGAAGAGACAAGAAGAAGAGCTGAAGAAGAAAGAGATAAAACCTTAACAATTATTAGAACTTTTGCTGACGGCCTTTTGGTTTTTGATAAAAAAAATAATCTTTTATTAATTAATCCTCAGGCTGAAGATTTTTTAAAAATTAAAGCAGAAGAAGTTGTTGGTAAATCTATTTCTGAGCTTGCTAAAATTTCGATTTTTACATCTCTATCAAATTTTTTAGGTAAAAAAATCAAGAAAATTTTTAGAGAAGAACTTCGACTAAAGAAAAATTTGGTTGTAGAGGTAACAACCACCCCTTTTCTGAGAGGAAAAGAAAAATTAGGGGTTTTGGTTATTTTACATGACGTCACTAGGGAAAAAGTAATAGAGAGACTGAAGACAGAATTTGTTTCTCTTTCTGCTCATCAATTAAGAACCCCTCTCTCAGCTATTAAATGGACATTAAGAATGTTATTAGACGGAGATTTAGGCAAAATTACGAAAGAACAACGGAACTTTCTTGAGAAGACCTACAGATCCAACGAAAGAATGATTAGTTTAATTAACGATCTTTTAAATGTAGCTAGAATTGAAGAAGGAAGGTATATTTTCCACCCTACATTTATTCACCTTGAAAAAGTTGTTCAATCGGTAACAAACTCTTTTAAAGAAGAAGCCAAAAGAAAAAATATCAGATTTCAATTTAAAAAAACAGAAAAAAAATTACCAAAAGTTTTGATAGATGAAGAAAAAATAAGATTAGTCATTGAGAATCTTCTTGACAATGCTATAAGATATACTTTTCCTGGTGGTCAGGTGACAATTTCAATAACTCTTGGTAAAAAAGAAATAGAGCTAAAAATCCAAGATACAGGTGTTGGAATTCCAAAAGATCAGCAGGGAAGAGTGTTTACTAAGTTCTTTCGGGCAGCTAATGTGATGAGAATGGAAACTGAAGGTACTGGTTTGGGTTTATTTACTGCCAAAAACATCATTGAGGCTCACGGGGGAAAAATTTGGTTTGGATCTAAAGAAGGAAAGGGGTCGACTTTCCATTTTACTTTACCCTTTAAAAGTTCTAAAATAAAATAGTATGCCTAAAAAAATTTTATTAATTGAAGATGAGGAAATTATGGTAGATCTCCTCGAAAAAAAACTAATTGCCGAAGGCTATGAAGTCTCGGTAGCAAGAGATGGAGCAGAAGGGTTAGAAAAAATGCGGAAACTAAATCCCGAGCTCGTTCTATTGGATATCATTATGCCAAAAATGGGGGGATTTGAGGTGATGGAGGAAATGAACAAAGATGAAGGACTAAAGAAGATTCCAGTTATTGTCATCTCAAATTCTGGTCAGCCAGTAGAATTAGATAGAGCTCAAAAATTAGGAGCAAGAGACTGGTTAATTAAAACAGAATTTGACCCCCAAGAAGTAATTGATAAAGTAGTGAAACAAATAGGGAAATAACATCCTACTGAGGAAAGAGGTCGGGGCTCGCCTAAACTTTCTTGAAACTTTGGCGGGTTAAAGAGCAAGCCCGAAAATAATCGGGGTCCCCGAAATTCGCAAAGCGAATTTGGGGTAATACAGCGAAAAACTTGAATCACCACTATGGCAAAAAAAATTTTAATTGTTGAAGATGATAAATTTCTAAGAGAGCTAATCGCTCGAAAGCTTAAAGAAAGCGATTTTGATGTTTTAGAAGCCATAGATGGTGAAGAAGGTTTAAGAAAAACAAAAGAAGAAAAACCTGAACTTATATTGCTAGACCTGATTTTACCTGGGATCGATGGCTTTGAAGTTTTATCACGGATAAAAGAAGACCCAAATACAAAATCCATTCCAGTTATTATTCTTTCCAACCTTGGCCAAAGGGAAGACGTTGAAAAAGGATTAAAAATAGGAGCAGTAGATTATTTAATTAAAGCCCATTTCACTCCCAGCGAGATCACTGAAAAAGTAAAAAATGCATTAAAATAAGAGAATGCCCGAGTTGCCAGAGGTGGAGACAATAGTCAGAGATTTAAAGAAAGAGGTCCTTGAAAGGACCTTTCTTGATATCTGGACAGACTGGAAAAAAATAGTAAAAAAACCAAAGAATTTTGAAGAGTTTAAAAAGAAAGTAAAAAGAAAAAAAATCAAGAATATTAGACGAAGGGGGAAAAACATTCTATTTGATCTAAATCAAAAAGAAGTTATTTTAATCCATCAAAAATTAACTGGTCACTTACTTTTAGGGAAATGGAAATTTGAAAAAGGAAAATGGAAATCTTTAATTCCAGGATCTCTTTCCGATGATCCCAAAAACAAATTTTTACATCTAATCTTTTTCTTAGATGATGGAAGACAACTAGCTTTATCCGATTTAAGAAAATTTGCCAAAGTTGAATTATGGGATAAAGAAATTCTAGAAAATTCAAAAGAATTTAAAAGTTTAGGACCAGAACCCCTTAGTGAAAAATTTACCTTAGAAAAATTTAAAAAAGCATTATTAAAAAAGAAAAAAGGAAAGATAAAGCAAGTTTTAATGGATCAGAAAATAATTTCAGGGATAGGAAATATTTATTCTGATGAAATTTTATGGGAAGCGAGAATTCACCCCTTTAGAGAAATCTCCAAATTGAGCGAGGAAGAATTTAAGCGAATTTATCAGGCAATGAAAAAAATTTTACCGAAGGCAATTAGACTACAAGGGGAATCTATTTCCGATTTCCGAAGAATTTCAGGCCAAAAAGGGTATTTTGATAAAGAAAGAAAAGTTTATCGTCGAGAAGGCGAAAATTGCTCTCGTTGTCAGGCAAAAATTCAAAGAAAAAAAATAGGTGGAAGGTCAGCCCACTTTTGTCCTATTTGTCAAAAATGATTTTGTTTTTGTATGGTCCAGATACATATAGATCTCATTTAAAATTAAAAGAGATCATTGAATATTATAAAAAGACCCACAAGAGTGGCTTGAATTTATTTTTTTTAGACTTAAAAGAAAAGAATTATAAAGATTTTCTTGGAACTTTTCAGTCAATGACAATGTTCAAAGAAAAAAAATTAATAGTTTTAGAAAATACTCTTTCCAATGAAGAATTCAAAGAAAAGTTTTTAAATGATATAAAGAAATTTACTCATTCTGATAACATAATTTTATTTTATGAAAAAGAAGTTAGTAAAGGAAAATTCCTTTCTATCTTAAAAGAAAATGCTAAATGGCAGAATTTTACACGCTTAGAAGAAGAAAAATTAAAAAAATGGGTGAAAAAAAGAATCAAAATACTGGGAGGCGAGATTGCAAATGACGCCTTAAACAAACTAATTGAATTCGTTGGCAATAACCTCTGGCAGATGGAAAACGAAATAAAAAAACTTATAAGTTATACAGGGAGAGAGGAAATTGCATTAAAAGATATTAGACTTTTAGTCAAACCAAAAATCGAAACAGATATTTTTAAAACAATAGATGCAATAGCTCAGAAAAATAAAAAGAAAGCCCTGAATTTAATTCATAAACACTTAGAAAAAGGAGAGTCGCCGTTTTATCTTCTTTCAATGATTAATTTTCAGTTTCGGAGTATTATTTTGATTAAAGATTTAATCCAAAGGAGAAGACCACTTAAAGAAGCCGGACTCCATCCTTATGTAGTTAAAAAAACTTTTTTTCAAGCAAAAAATTTCTCTTTTCATGAATTAAAAAAAATTTATCAAAAAATATTTAAAATAGATTTAGATGTTAAGAGCGGTCGCCTAAAACCAGAGACCGCCCTTGACTTACTAATTGCTGAGATTTAATCCACACCTAATCCCTAAAAAATTTCCTTATTAATTTTCAAAACCTAGAAATCAAGAATTTCATAAATTAGGCGTGGGGTTTAAAAATTGATTTGGTCAGACAAGATTTTTTTCTATCAGCTGTTCCTTTTTTTATTACCCCAGTTTTAGTTGCCTTATCTAAAATCTGGTAGATTTTTGGCAAAATCTTTTTTGCTTCTTCAATTTTTTTTTGAGAAATCAATCCCTTCACTTCTTTTAAAAGTTTTTTAACCTTTATTTTATAAATTAAATTTCCCTTTTGTTTTTTGAGGCTCTTTTTCAAAGCTTTTTTTGCAGATTTAGTGATTGGCATAGTAGTTATTCAAATTTATCGCTGCATTATCCGATTATTTTCGGGCTTGCTCTTTAACCCGCCAAAGTTTCAAGAAAGTTTAGGCGAGCCCCGACCTCTTTTCTCAGTAGGATGTTTATGTTTTTAGGTTAGCTTATTTTAACTTTTTTAACAAGTCTCTTATTTCGGCCGCTCTTTCAAAATCTAAATTCTTGGCTGCTTCTTTCATTTCTTTTTTAAGAAGCTTGACATCTCTGATCATCCAAAATTCTAAAGTTATCTCTTTTTCTCTTGGAACAAATGGCCATTCCCTGATTGGTTTTGAAATTGGTTTTGGAGAAATTTTATGTTTTTTATTATACTCTATTTGAATTTTTCTTCTCCTTCTTACTTCTTCAATTGCTCTTTTCATTGACCTTGTAATTTCATCAGCATACAAAATTACGTGGCCTTCTAGATGCCTAGCTGTTCTTCCCATTGTTTGGATTAAGGTTGTTTCCGACCTCAAAAACCCTTCCTTATCTGCATCTAAAATTGCTACCAAGGCTACTTCTGGTAAATCTAGACCTTCTCTTAATAAATTTATTCCAACTAAGACATCATATTTCCCTTCCCTCAAATCTTTTAGAATTTTTGGTCTTTCTAAAGTCTTTATTTCTGAATGTAGCCATTGGCAAGAAATCCCTTCTTCTGATAAAAAATCTGCCAAAATTTCTGCTAATCTTTTTGTTAACGTTAAGACCAAAACCCTTTGTTTTTTTAAAATCCTCTTTTTAATTTCTGAAATTAAATCCTTTACTTGATTTTTTATTGGTCTAATTTCAATCGATGGTTCCAAAAGCCCAGTTGGTCTTATTAATTGTTCAACAATGTATTTTTTGCCAGTTTTTCTCTTTTCTTCTTCAGCTGGAGTAGCTGAGACATAAATTACTTGATTTATTCTCTTTTCAAATTCTTTAAAAGTTAAGGGTCTATTATCTATTGATGAAGGAAGTCTAAAACCATGTTTAATAAGGGTTTCTTTTCTGACTCGGTCTTGAATTGCCATGGCATGGAGCTGAGGTAAGGTCTGGTGTGATTCATCTATGAAAATGAGAAAATCCCTCGGAAAATAATCTACCAAAGTATAAGGAGCTCGGCCTGGCTTTCTGAATTCTAAATGCCTTGAGTAATTTTCTATTCCGTGGCAATAGCCTGTTTCTTCTATCATCTCTAAATCATAATTCGTCCTTTGTTCTAATCTCTGAGCTTCTAAAAACTTCTTTTTTCTCTTTAATTCTTTTAATCTCTCTTGCAATTCTAATCTTATATTTTGTAAACCAATCTTTAATTTTTCTTGGGGAGTAACCCAAAAATGAGCAGGATATAATTTAAATGTCGAATTTCTGATTTTAAATTTTGGTGTTAGAGAAGCCTTAGCAATTAGAACTTTATCGATTTTATCGCCCAAAAACTCAACTCTTAAAATTTTTCTTCCTGTAACCAAAAAAATATCGACTGAATTACCCCTTACCCTAAAAGTCGAGGGTTTAAAATCAAAATCATTTCTTTGATATTGAAGAGTTGTTAAATATTCTAAGAACTTTCTCCTTTTTATTTTCTCTCTTGTTTTTATTTCCAAAGAAACCTTTTGGTAATCTTCGGGAGAGCCAATATTATAGATACAAGAAACAGAAGCAACGATTATAATATCATTCCTTGTCAATAGGTCTTGGACTGTGGCATGTCTCAACCTATCTATTTCCTTATTTATTTTTGCATCTTTTTCAATATAAGTATCCGTTTCAGGTAAATAAGCTTCAGGTTGATAATAATCATAATAGGAAACAAAATAATGAATGGCGTTTTCTGGGAAAAATTCTTTGAATTCTTGATATAACTGAGCAGCAAGAACTTTATTATGAGAAATAACTAAAATTGGCTTTTTAACTTTTCTGATTATTGAAGCCATTGTAAAAGTCTTTCCACTTCCAGTTACTCCCAAAAGTACTTGGTGTTGGACTCCGGCTTTTAAATTTTTAGTTAATTTTTCGATTGCCCGAGGCTGATCTCCAGTTGGTTTAAAAAGAGATTTTAATTTAAACATTTTTCATTTTAGGTTAAAATTTAATTAATGAAAGACTATAATCTACCCACCACATCCTCCCATTCGCTGAGCGAATGGGCCCCTAAGATAAAAAAAATTGTTCCCTCTCAGCTTTTAAGTTTTTATCATTTTATTTTAGCATTTTTGGGAGCTCTAATTTATAGATTCCCTTCTAAAAAAATAAAAGTGATTGGAGTAACTGGTACCAATGGAAAAACAACAGTGGTTGAGATGGTAACAAGAATTTTAGAAGAAGCCGGGTATAAGGTTGCTTCTTTATCTTCTATTAAATTTAAAATCGGAGGCAAAGAATTAATAAATGTTTTAAGAATGACAATGCCAGGAAGGTTTTTTATTCAAAGATTTTTGAGACAGGCAGTAGATTCTAATTGCCAATATGCGGTTTTAGAAGTAACATCAGAGGGAATAAAACAGTATCGCCAAAAGTTTATTGATTTTAATACTACCATATTTACCAATTTGAGCCCGGAGCATATCGAAGCCCACGGAAATTTTGAAAATTATAAAATAACAAAAGGTAAATTATTTAAAGAAAATAAAAATATCCACATTATAAATTTAGATGACAATAATACTTCTTATTTTTTAGAATTCCCGGCAAAGAAAAAATATGGCTATACGATAAATAACCAAAAAAAAGAAACCAATAATAAAAAATTATTCATCATCCATTGTGTATTACTCGCTGCTGATCAAAATCGGTTAAGTTTCGAAATTCAGAAAACAAAATTCAATCTAAAACTTTTCGGTAAGTTTAATGTATATAATGCTTTAGCAGCAATTTCTTTTGCTTTGTCTCAAGAAATTTCACTTGAAATTTGTCAAAATGCCTTAGAAAAAATTACCGGAATTCCAGGAAGAATGGAAAAAGTAATCTCTACTCCCTTTAAGATTTTTGTTGATTATGCCTTTACTCCAAATGCTTTAGAAAAAATTTATTGCGTATTAAAGGAGAATTTTAAACCAAAAAGAATAATTTGCGTTTTAGGGTCTTGTGGAGGGGGTCGTGATAAATGGAAAAGACCAGTCTTAGGTTCTCTGGCAAAAAAACATTGCGATGAAATTATCATTACAAATGAAGACCCTTATGACGAAGATCCAATGGAAATAATTAAACAAATAGCTGTCGGAGCAGGGGATAAAGCTAAAAAAATCTTGGAAAGAAGAAAAGCAATTAAACAGGCATTAAAATTAGCAAAAGAGAATGATTTAATCATTATTACTGGCAAAGGTTGTGAACCCTCAATTTGCCTTGCCTATGGCAAGAAAATACCATGGGATGACAGAAAGGTAATTAAAGAGGAATTTCAAAAAATTTATGGAGAAATATGAGATTTTAGAACATTTAGCTGATTTAAAAATTAGAGCTTTTGGTAAAAATAAAAAAGAGCTTTTTTTGAATATGTTAAAAGGAATGGTAGATTCACAAAAACCCGAAATTGAAGATAAAAAAATCAATAAAAGAAAAATTGAAATTAAATCGATAGATTTATCAAACCTTCTAGTCGATTTTTTGTCAGAAATCCTTTACCTAAGCCAAGTCAATCGTGAAGCTTATCAAAATTTTAAATTTAAAAATTTTTCCGATAAAGAAGTATACGGAGATTTATTTGGACAAAAAGTTAAAAGATTCGGAGAAGATATAAAAGCAATTACTTATTACAGTTTAGATATCCATCAAAGAAGAGATGGAGTTTGGGAAGCGACAGTTTTATTTGACATCTAAACAATTTTCAAACTCCTAAAAGTTTTTGGAATAAGGATTTTTTAATCCTTTTCTTTTTTTAGAAATTAAGCTAAAATAAAATTATGATTTCGAAAAAAGATTTTAGAAAAATAAACGATTATTTATGGGAAATACCTAAATCTTTGAGATCTGATATGAGGGTTCCAGCAAGAACTTATGTTTCAGAAAAAATGTTAGAGGAAAGTTTTAAAGACAGATCTTTGGGACAATTAATCAACATTGCTACCTTACCCGGTATCCAAAAATATGCCTTGGCAATGCCAGATATGCATGAGGGCTATTCAAGCCCAATCGGTGGGGTAGCAGCAATAAGGATTTCAGATGGGATAATTTCTCCTGGAATGGCAGGCTACGACATTAACTGCGGAATGAAATTGTTAAAATCAGAGTATTCTGAAAAAGATGTAAAACCTTATTTAGAAAATTTAGCCACTGAAATTCAAAAAGAAGTTCCTTCTGGCTTAGGCAAAGGAAGAAAAATAAAAATTTCAATTGAACAAATAAATAGAATTTTAGAAAAAGGAGCCCAGAAATTAGTTGAACAGGGTTATGGAGAAAAAGAAGATGTTGAAAATTGCGAAGCTAATGGAAAATTAGAGTGGGCTGATATTAATACTGTCTCTGACCGTGCTAAAAATCGAGGCAGGGATCAAGTTGGTACTCTTGGTTCTGGTAATCATTTTTTGGAAATCCAAAAAGTAAAAGAAGTATTTAATGAAAAAGTAGCTGAAGCTTTCGGTTTATTTAAAGACCAAATTGTGATTATGATTCATACTGGTTCAAGAGGACTTGGCCATCAAGTCTGCACCGATTATTTGAGAATTATGATTCCGGCTATGCAAAAATATAGAATAAAGGTTCCGGATAGAGAATTTGCCTGCGTTCCTTTCAATTCTCCAGAAGGTCAAAGATATTTTGGGGCAATGGCTTCAGCCGCAAATTATGCCTGGGCAAACAGGCAAATGATAGCTCATTTTATCAGAAAAGCCTGGAAAAATATTTTAGGAGAAAAAGCTCCTTCTTTAGTTGCCTTATATGACGTTGCTCACAATATCATTAAAAAAGAAAAATATTTTATTGATGGAAAGGAAACCGAGGTCGCGGTTCATCGAAAAGGAGCAACTAGGGCTTTTCCACCAGGCCATCTTGAAATTCCAAAAAGATATCGCCAAGTCGGTCAACCAGTTTTAATTCCAGGTTCTATGGGTACTGCTTCCTATGTTTTGGTGGGTCAAAAAGAAGGTGAAGAAGCTTTCTATTCTACTTGTCACGGCGCAGGAAGAACAATGTCCAGACATGCAGCTATAAGAACAATTTCTGGGGACGAAGTGGTTAGAAGATTAGGGCAAAAAGGAATAATTGTAAAATGTTGGTCATTAAGGGGAATTGCCGAAGAAGCACCGCTAGCTTACAAAGATATTGATAATGTTGTTAATGTAGTTCACAATGCTGGTTTATCAAAAAAAGTAGTGAAATTATTACCTTTAGCAGTAATAAAAGGAGAATAAAATGGAAGACGAAGATCCAAAATTTAAAACCTTACTAAATTCTGATTATTTCTTTGATGGAAAGAAAAAAATTGCCAAAATCAATTCGGAAATTCATTCGGAAGGAAAAAGCTCGGATTCGCCGCGAGGTTTTAAACTTGGAAAAGCAAAATAAATTAATTCAAGAACTCAATAAAAAATTTTTTGAAAAATATGCACCAAAAAGAAATTTTCAATCTAGCCATAAAAATAGGAACTGAAGCCGATTTTCGAGGAAAAAGTGCTATTGAAAAGTTTTTAAAAAGGAAAAGGGAAAAATACGAGAAATTATCCAAGAAAGAAAAAGAAGATTTTGATATTGAAGCCCTAGAAAATCCGTATTTGGATTCAAGAATTTTAAATATTTCTAAAGATACAGAAATAAAAAAAATTTTAGTTGGAATTGATATTGAGCCAGCCGAAATTTTATTAGCAAAAGAAATTGGTAATGTTGATTTAATAATTTCTCACCATCCTTTAGGTAAAGGATTAGCTCATCTTTCGGATGTGATGGAGCTCCAGTGCGATGTATTAAATTCATACGGGGTGCCAATAAATATTGTTGAACATTTGATGAAAGAAAGAATATCGGAAGTAGCTAGGGGAGTAAATAAGTTAAACCATCAAAGAACAGTTGATACAGCTAAAATTTTGGGATTAAATTTAATCTGTCTTCATACCCCGCTTGATAATTTGGCTGCGAAATTTCTGAAAGAGAAAATTGAAAAAGAAGATAGTTTAATGAGAATTGAGGATTTATTAGATTTGTTAAAGGAAATTTCAGAATATAAAGAAGCAGTGAGAATTGGAGCGGGACCAAGAATTTTCGTTGGGGATAAAGAAAGAAGGTGTGGTAAAATTGCAATTACTGAGATTACTGGAGGGACTGAGGGTTCCCCAAAACTTTATGAAAAAATGGCTATTGCCGGAATTGGAACTATAGTTTCAATGCACCAGTCTGAAGAACACAGAAAAGAGGCTGAGGCCGCCCATATTAATGTCATTGTTACTGGACATACTCCTTCCGATAGTTTAGGAATCAATCTATTCTTGGATGAGTTAGAAAAAAAAGGAATCGAAATTATTCCTTGTTCAGGTCTAATTAGAATCCGTCGATTCTAAAATAAGTCAAAATAAGATTTATTTAACTGGCTAAGAAGCCAGTTTTTTTGATAAAATTAAGAAAGAAATATGAGAACAGGTATTGCGACAGTTCCATTGGATTACGGAAAATGTCCGCCTTGGTTATTCGAAAGAATGAAAAGGCTTTCGAGAGCCATTATTTTAGCAATCGTTGAAGAATTTGGGATAGAAGAAATTTTGAAACGCCTTTCCGATCCAGTTTGGTTCCAAAGCCTAGGATGCGTAATTGGTTTTGACTGGAATTCCTCAGGGTTAACCACCACTGCCTTAGGAGCTTTGAAAGAAGGATTGAGAGGTTTAGAAAATAATTTAGGTATTTTTCTCTGTGGGGGAAAGGGAAAAACTTCTAGGAAGACTCCTAACCAAATTCAAAAATGGGGAGAATTTTTAGGTTTTCCAAAAGAAAAAACTGATAAACTAATCTATGCATCAAAGATTTCAGCCAAAGTTGATAGTTCTTTAATTCAAGATGGATTTCAAATTTATCATCATAATTTAATTTTTACAAAAAATGGAAATTATACAGTAATTCAACAAGGTATGAATACCGTTTGGCAAAAAGCGAGAAGATATCATTGGCTTTCTTCAAATATTAGAAATTTTGTTGAAGAGCCCCATACTGGAATTATTTCTGATATCAAACTTAAACCACTAAATTTGATAGCTAAAGAAAGCCGGGAGAATAAAAAAATTTCTACTGAATTAGTTAGAGAAGAACCAAAAACCTTTTTAAAAGATATTCAATTGATTTCTGAAAAATTTATTCCGTACCGAACCTGTTCCGGTGCAGAGTCAAATTCACTAATGAAACAAAAAAAATCTTTTAGATTTGCTAAAATGGAGTTAAAAAACATTGAATTCTATTGGCATCCAGTTTTAAAAGAAAATTTTGATTTAAAAAGATTAAGAAAGACAATTGAGAAAGCTCATTTTTTAAAACCGAAAAATTTTGAGCAGTTGTTAGCAACAAAAGGAGTTGGTCCAAAAACAATCAGGGCACTATCTCTGGTTTCAGAAATTATTTATGGGTCAAAACCATCTTATGAAGATCCTACTCGATATTCTTTTTCTGTTGGAGGAAAAGACGGAACGCCATACCCAGTGGATAAAAATATCTACGATGACATTTTAAAGGTTATGGAAAAGGGAATTAAAAAAAGTAAAGTTTCCCTCAGAGAAAAAAAAGAAGCTCAAAAAAGATTGAAAAATCCTAATTTTTAAAAAAAATGCAAAAAGATACTGAAACTATTTTTTTTAAGCACCCCTGGAGAATTTTTTTCTTTGAGGTATTTTTATTTTCTCTGACTTTAGTCCTTGGAATTTCAGCTGCTTACAGAATAAATCAATTTTTTGGCTACCAAAAGATTGAAGTTGTGCCTGTTTCTCCTTGGAGATTTATTTTAACCTTTTTCTTAACTACCATAATCTTGTTTTTGCTGATTCGGTTTTTAACGCTTAAAAAAAAGGGAGCAACATTATTCAAACTCCTTTTTGTTTTTGCAATTTTCTCAGGAGGAGTTTTATTTTTTGATATTTGGCTATCAACTCAACTAGCCGTGATTTTAATGGGTTTTTTAATTTTTTGGTGGCTGATGAGACCCTCGGTTTTAATCCAAGATCTTTGTATGATTTTAGGAATGGCTGGAGTAGGGGTTGCTTTAGGACTACAACTAACACCATCTGTTGTGATGATAATTTTGATTGTACTTTCTATCTATGACTGGATTGCAGTTTATAAAACAAAACATATGGTAAAAATAGCAAAAGAAATGTTAAAAGCTGGCGCTATTTCTGCTTTAATCATTCCCCAGACAATTTCTGGATTTAAAAATTCTTTAACAGATATTAGGCCCGGAGGTAATTTTTTAATTTTAGGCGGAGGCGATGTTGTTTTTCCTTTGCTTTTTTCAGTTTCTTTAATTTCATATGGAATTTTAAAATCTTCAATCGTGGCTTTCTTTTCATTAATAGGTCTCTTTTTTAATTTTTATGTTTTTTTAAAACAAAAAGATAGAAAACCTATGCCAGCCCTTCCTTTGATTGCTTTTTTTTCTATCGTTGGTTATTTGATTACTTTATTAATTTGATGGATAGGAAGACAGCAATTCAAAAGTTGAACCAAGAAATTAGAAATTGTAAAAATTGTGATTTATGGAAAACAAGAAAAAATACTGTTCCCGGGGAAGGACCAATTAATGCGAAATTAATAATTATAGGCCAAGCTCCTGGAGCTGAAGAAGATAAAATTGGAAGACCATTTATCGGAAGAACAGGGAAATTTTTAAATCAACTTTTAGAGCTTGCTGAAATTGAGCGAAAAAAAATTTTTATCACTTCACCAATAAAATGTTTTCCTCCCAAAAACCGCAAACCCACTAAAAAAGAAATCAAAACTTGTTTATCTTATTTGAAAAAACAAATTGAAATTTTAAATATCCAAAAATTTATTTTATTGGGTGAAGTCGCTTTTTCAGTATTTTTTTCAGATAAAAAACTTAGTGATTTTCGAGGAAAGTGGATTAAAAAAAACAACAAAAATTTTTTCGTTACTTATCATCCAGCCGCCGGTCTAAGATTTCCAAAAATCAAAAAATTTTTAGAAAAAGATTTTAAAAAACTTAAAAATATTTTTTAAAAATAGATAAACCTGAAAAGGCAAACGTCTTTTTAAATGTTTAGTTTTTTAGATTATAATTTCTTGATTTGAAGGAAAGGTAATTGCTTTTTTGATATTCATTTCTCCTTTTAAAAACTTTAAAATCCTTGCTATTCCAAAACCGCCACCTGAGTGAGGAATGCTTTTTTCTTTCATTTTTTGAAAATACCAATCAAAATCTTCTAAACTTCCCCCTTTTTCTTTTAATCTCTTAAACATCTTGGAATGTTTTAATCTCCATTTTAACTCTTCTAATCTATGCACTCTTTGTGCTGATCCAACCGCTTCTCCACCAAAAGGTAAAATTAAATCAGCTGAAAGAACGTATTTTTGGTTTTCAGAATCAGGAATCATATTGAAGAATTTTTCAACCTCGATTTCTCTTCCATGATCATACAAAGGATTGGGGAAATGGGTGATAAAAAGTGGTTGATTATCAAATCTTTTAAGTAATTTCTGTTCATTCTTCCAAGAGATATCGCTTCCGAAAGGAAGACCTAAAATTTCTATTGCTTCTCTATAAGTAATCTTTGGAAAAACCGGCTTTACTTTTTTCAATCTTTTTATATTTTCTTTACTTAAGCCAAACTCTTCCCTTTTTGCTGCCGGCAATTTCAAGATATCTTTAATGACTTTAAATATAATTTTTTCAGTATATCCCAAAAGCTCTTTGAAGTTTTCGGCAAACTCAATTTCAAGCATAGTAAATTCGGTTAAGTGACGATCATCATTTCCCTCTTCAGCTCTAAAACTAGGACCGACTGCATAAACCTTCCTTAAATAAGGAGTAAAAGATTCAAGATAAAGCTGGGCGGTTTGAGAAAGGTAGGCTCGGTGCGGAGTCGTTGAATGAAACCAATAGAAATTTTCATCTACTCCCACTTCAAAAAGGGTATCAATGTTTTCGCAAGAACCCGAGGCTCTAACTATCTTTGGCGGAAAGATTTCAAAAAAACTGGCTTCTTCCAACCAGTTTCTCATTGACTTTATTACCTGTCCTTCTAATTTAGCTGTAGCAACTTTTTCTTCCATATTGGATGAGAAAAAAATCGCCTTTTGGGCGATTCAATTCGACCTTTGAATTACTGAATTTTCGCTTTTTTGGCATATTTTTTCTAATTCTACTCAGCCAAAAACCTTTGTCAAGAGGTTATTTCAGAAATTTTATCATATAGGTCTTTTTTAATTTATATCCGAATTTCCTGAAATATTCTCTTGTTCCTATTCCTGCGATTATCGAAATTTTTTTTAATTTCAATTCTTTTTTAGCTATTTTTTCTGCCTCTTTAATTAATTTTTTTCCCAAACCTCGGTGTTGAGGAGCCAATTTTTTCTCGGCAATTGGAACTAATTCTCCATAAGTTTGAATCTCTCTGATGATTGCCGAAATTTTTAAAACCGGAATAAAATATCTTTCTTTTTTGAAGACTTGAGAAGGAATTCTTAATCTTAATAGGCTATACAATTTATTTCTCTTTTTATTTTCAAAACTCAAAAATATTTCTCTTCCATTGGAAGCATCATAATCTTCTCTGAAAAGATATACTTTTTCTCTTTGGTCATATTTTCCCTTTATCTCTCGGCATCTTATACATTTACAAAGCAAATCTCTTTTTTCTATTTCTCTTTTTACCACCTCTCTCAAATTTGAAATTTTGCATCCAGCCTCTATTTTGGGAACCGGAATATCTCTTAAGATTCTGGCTACTCTTACCCAATAAGGTAAAATTTTTTTAATTTGAACTAAAAGCTCAATTAACTTTTTTTCTGAATAGGGTTTATACTTTCCCTTTTTCCAAATTTCATAAAGTTCGCTTCCTTTTGTCACAACAACAGGATAAATTTTTATCCAATCTGGTTTAAATCTTTTATCTTCAAAGACAACTTGAAAACATTCTAAATCTTTTTTAAAATCTGAACCTGGTAAATTAAGCATTAAATGATATAGGACTTTAAACCCAGCGTCTTTTAAAAGTTTTGTTGCTTGAATAATTTTATTTTGATTTAAATTAGTCTTGTTTATTTTTAATACATCATCGAAAACTGTCTGAACCCCTATTTCTACCATAGTTACTCCCAAATTCCTCAATCTGAAAATCTCTTTTTTATTTATAAAATCTGGTCTTGTTTCTATTGATAAGCCGACTATTCGATTTTTCGCCTTTTCATTTAATATTTGGGCATCTTTTAAGCTTTTACCAGGGGCTCGCCTTCGGTGGGAGAGTGGTGGGTGGGTTGTAGTCTTTTTATTACAAGCTTCAAAGCATCTTTTTATAAACCAATTTTGATAATTTCTTGGATAAAAACTCCAAGTCCCTCCCACTATTCTCAGTTCGATTTTATCTGTTGGATGACCTTCTAACTCTAACATTTCTATCCTTTTTTCAATTTGCAAATAAGGATCGTATTTTAATCCTTTTGCCCTTTCTACTGCTGGCTCGCCTGATAAATAACTCTTTGGAATTCCCTTTTCTAACGGACAAAAAACACATTTTCCTGGACATGAATAAGGTTTTGTTAAAACTGAAATATTAACGATTCCAGAAAGAGAACGGATGGGCCTCGTTTTTAAAATTTTTTCGATATTTTCAGATTTTTTAACTCTTCTTTCTTTTAATAATTTATGATAAGCTTTTAATAGTTCAATATTACTCGGGCAAGAAATTTTATATTTTTTAGCTACCTTCCTCTTAAAAGAGGCTAAATCAGCCTCATTTTCAATTCGGCTTTTTAATAAATTTTTAATTATAAGGTAGGAGACATTCATAATTTATATGGAAAAAACATACGCTGAATATTTATTGGAGAAGACTCGCCAAGATTATAACTTAATTGCTGAAGAGTTTTCAAGTAAAAGAGAAAAAATATGGGAAGAAACAAGATTCCTGTTTGATGATTATTTAATTTTGGGCGAGAAAGTTTTGGATTTAGGCTGTGGTAATGGAAGACATTTTCCAGTTTTTGAAGAAAAGCACATTGATTATTTTGGAATTGATAGTTCTGAAGAAATTATCAAAATTGCAAAAAAGAAATTTCCAGAAGGAAAATTTCAAATAGGAGAAGCCCTGCATCTACCATTTCCCGATAATTTTTTTCATAAAGTTTATAGTATTGCTGTTTTACACCATATACCTTCTGAAGAGTTTCGAATTCAATTTTTAAAAGAAGCAAAAAGAGTTTTAAAACCAGGAGGAATTTTGATTTTAACAGTCTGGAAATTCCATCAATTAAAAGAAATCTATCTACTATTTAAATATACAATTTTAAAATTAATTGGAAAATCGGAGTTAGATTTTAAAGATATTTTTGAACCTTGGGGAAAAAAAGTTCAAAGATATTACCATTACTTTTCTGGAAGAGAATTAGGAAATTTAGTGAAAAGAGCAGGGTTTAAAATTAAAGAAATTGGATTGGTAAAAAATAAGAGAGGGAATCGCCAAAACTTTTATTTAGTAGCAGAAAAATAAATCTCTTTTCTATAATTCTGAAATCTTCTGTATAATTTGCTTATAAAGATTTCTTGCCCTTATAGTTCAATGGATAGAACACAAGCCTCCGGAGCTTGGAATACAGGTTCGACTCCTGTTGAGGGCACAAAAAAAGAGATGTTTGATCGTCTCTTAACTCTGTTAAAATCTGAACAACCCCCAAAACTGCTCATTTTTTATTGTCTATGATTTAATTTCTAAGCATTTGAAAAACGTTTCAACTTTTCAGTCAAACCGACTACGGAACTGTAGTAGCAGTCAAAGTTACAGTATCGTAATAGCTACCAGATTTCTGTGCTTGTTGAGAAGTAGCAAAGATTTTCAGTAAAGCCACACTCTGAGAA
>Ga0111216_107_pt1 | contig 70946 bp, 63 predicted proteins | sample DeeMarSWOR152_54_FD_80249 | JGI IMG/M metagenome (GOLD analysis project Ga0111216, IMG submission 80249) | Parcubacteria bacterium DG_74_2
CCTGTGGTTGACCCAAAACGGTTGCCATTTATAACAATAGTCTCGGTCTCTCTAGCAGCGTTTGAAACACTAGGAGTGGTTATGGAAGTTATGTCAGGATAGACATAAAAATCAAGAGGGCTGGAGTCAGTTTGGCCTCCGGCAGTTACCGTAAGAGAGCTAGTCCCGCCATAAACATTGATAGAAGTTGAAATAATAAAAACAATGGTCGTTGAAGACCAGGAAGTAACATCAGAATCAGGAATTTGGAATGTTCCTATTTTCACATTGGTAGTGGTTGTGGAACGATTTCCGGCTTCTGGATCATTGCCAAAATTAGTGCCAGAAATAGTAATCTGCTGACTAATACGGCCTCCGTCTGTTAGACCAACTTCGTCATCATTCACGAAAGAGGTGGCATCAGGTGGTGGTGGATTATAATCAATTCTTGCAGGAAACCAATCATAATAATTTGTACCTGGTCCTCCTTGCTGAACATGTCTGACCCTGACTCTAAAATTAGTATTATTTAATAGAGTGGCATTCCAGGAGGTGGCTGAAGTGAAATCAAAATAAGTCGGACCAGCAAGACCATCAGGAGGTGGGGGAGTAGTCGAACAATTGGCCAACATCGAAGCCGTTACTTGTTCGGCACTCCAATTATTTCCCCCGTCCCAGGAGACCTGGATACCTAATTTCTCGGTCCCGCAGGCTTCATAACCAACCTCTACCTTGTTAATGGTATTTCCGGTCAGAGAAATATTATAATTATAAAAATCATGTGTATCGTCGCCACTGCCTTCCGAGGCATAAACATCATTAGAGGTATAGGCATCAGCCGGGCTGGTAAATCCGCCGACTACAGCAGCGTTAGCGCTGGGATTATAGACATCTTGAGCTGATTTTACTGGCTTTGGATAAAAACTAAAATAAAAAACTGGCCCCAAAATCATGGCCAGCATTGTGATGTTTAAAATAATTGCAGTTAATTTTCTGAAAACGACTGTAGAGACTGGCTTTATCTCTCGTCCCAATAATTTTAAAATTAAACGCAAAATTTTTCTATATTTCAATTTAATCATCCGGATTAATATTCGGTATTTTTTTGAAATTCTCCTGTATTGAATTGCACCTTTATAAGTTAAAATCTTCATTTTGTAATTAGGGTAATTCTCTTAAATAATATTAAATCAATTATAACAAAAGATGATGTTAATGCATATATAAATTTATTAAAGGACAAAAATTTTAGGGTAGGGGACTACCGGCTTTCTATTTTCTCCACCCCTATTGACAAATTAAAAATATTTGTTGTATAATAGAATTATTGTGGTGAAGATGGATGAGACAAGAAATAATTAAACGCCTGAAAAAGATTGGTGTATCCATTCACAAAGGAGGATATGGATATAATCCAATAAGCGGAGTGTTTGGCAGAAGACCGGTTTGCGCTATGTGGCACGAATCAGAGGAACCAACAAAGGAAGAGATGACCATCTTGGAAAGAATCGTCAAAAAGATTCTTTCTGGCTTCGACCCGTCGGAAGTAAAAGGGTTTGCGGCAAAAGCAGCAAACACTGTAACTCTCAAGAAAGAACAAGGGAAGTGGGCGTTCCGACGCCTGACATGGAAAGGTGGACTCTGGTCCTCAAACGTTAGTAGCTACCAAAGCGATGGTTCTTTGATAACAATAGAAAACTTACTCTAGGGGCATTCAAAAAATTTTCAAATCCGCCCCTCATTTTTTTTATATATACAATCCGTAGGGGAGTACTTGACAGGGGTTTTTAGACCCCTTATTATAGAGATAGAGAATGTCGCACAATAAAGGTAAAGAGACCTTTTAGAAGAAGGCTTAAGAACAATTTTTAACCACTCCCCTAAAACATGAAAAAATCAGAGAAGCCAATTATAAAGCATATACCGGATTTTTTGGATTATTGTGAAGTGGAAAAAGGATTGTCAGAAAAAACTCAAGAAAATTATGATCGCTATCTCCAAAAATTCGTCTCTTGGTTAAAAAAAACTAAAAAAGAGGCATTGCTTCCCCATAAGCTTAATACTGACGATATTTGGACTTATCGATTATACTTATCCCGTCATAAGAATAAAAAGGGAAAAACCCTTAAAAAAATAAGTCAAAACTACTATTTAATCGCTCTGAGAGCCCTTCTAAGCTATTTTACAGCCAAGGATATAGTTTCACTTCCGGCTGATAAAATAAGGCTCCCAAAGGACGCTAAACACGAAAAAACAGTAAAATTCCTTAATTTAGAGCAAATTGAGAGGCTTTTATTGGCTCCTGACACTAAAAATCCTATTGGATTAAGAGATAGAGCTATTTTAGAAACATTATTCTCCACCGGTCTAAGAGTGGCAGAACTGGTAGCGCTTAACAAAGAACAGTTTGCTAACATAAAAAACAAAGATGATTTAGAGCTTTCTATTATTGGCAAAGGAGATAGACCACGAACCGTATATTTTTCAGAAAGGGCTCTTTCTTGGCTAAAGAAATATTTAGAAATTCGAAAAGATAAAGAAAAAGCTCTATTTGTAAATTATCGAGGCCGAAAACCAGGAAGCAGATTAAGTAGAAGAAGTATGGAAAGGATCGTGAAAAAATATGCCATAAAAGCAGGAGTGCCTTTCTTTACCAGTCCACATACGATCCGTCACAGCATGGCGACCGATTTATTAACTCAAGGAGTTGATTTAAGAACTATTCAAGAATTTTTAGGTCATCGAAGTATTACCAGCACTCAAATATACACTCACGTAACAAGTAAAAGATTAAGAGACATCCATCGTAAATTTCATAGCGGTAGAAAACTTAAAGAATAAAAAACGGGGTCAATCCTTTTGGAATGCCCCTTTTGTGAATCTAAGGTGCGTCTTTTGAAATTATTGCTAATTTAGCAATGATGCGTTGAAGATATTTTTGAAAAGCTTTTTCTGGGGAAAGTTTCTGGTCTTTTTCTGGAAGATTGAATAAAGGTATTAACTCTCTACCTCTAAAAAGGCTTCCTCTTGGGCCGTTAACGACATTAACTTTCCACCAAGATTCCTTTTTCACTAGAAATCCATCTTCTACGACTGCTATGTCTTGCCAAGGTATTATCACTACGATAGTCCCTTTTTTGATTTCCACTTTTTATTCCCGTCCTCGATATTTTTTATTATAGCAAATATATAAAATTTGTCAAGAGTATAAAAGACCGTTAGTTCTCTTTTCTAACGGTTTTCTCTTTAATATTAAATGTCGCACAATATTAAGGGTTAGCCGGCACCTCCGCCACCGCCTCCCCCTCCCCCACCAGCGCCACCAGCTCCGCCGACACCACCAACACCTGCGCCTCTTCCACCAGTAAATGTATTAGAAATAGAAGATGTAAAAGAAGAAATACTTGAAGAGAGGGAATTAAAAGATGCTGGAACACTTCCCTCCCCTCCAGACACATAAACAGCTGGTACATACCAATTCTGCTCTTGATAAGAAAAATCAGAAAATCTTTCTGCCCATTTTTTTTCAACGCCCAAGACCAAGGCGTAAGGCAGAAACTTAGAAAAAGTCTCTAATGTTTCTGCTTCCAGCCTAAATTTTTCAGCCACTTGAAGATATTCTTTGAAACCTAACAGTTTCCATTTAACTTCTGTTCCTTCTTTGGTTAAAGCAGGCATATAGTGAGCAAAAGCCATAATAATTATGGCTGAAATGATCAAACTCACTTCGAGAATTAAAAATTGAGCAACGTATGTTATAAACGTTGTCCGGAAAATAAGAGATAATATCAACCAACCTAAAAAAATCAAGAAAGCTAATGCAAAAATAATATTCGAAGGCATTGCATACCTTCTTCTGATGTACTGAATATTTCCAGTAAAATAATCTGTTTTTCCGGCTTCTTGGTAAATTGCCTTTTCTATTCCGGAAATTTTTTTGTAAAATTTATTTTTTAAATCATTGCTAGAAACCATTTCTTTATTTTCAAAAATGCTTTTTATTATTTTTTGTTCAAAGGGTTTAAGGTCGCTTTCGTCTTTTAATTTGGTGAAGATATATTCTTTCCCTTTAAAGAAAGCAAAACCTTTTACTTCTTCTATAATCTTCAAATACCCTCTAACAGCCAAATCAATAATTGTGGCTGTTATGTCTTTGACATCAATTTTCTGGTCAATTAATAAACCAGATAAGGCTGGAGGCAAATTTTCGGGAGGAGAATATTGAGCTATAATAGTTTTTTCAATTTTAAGGTCTTTACCTTTTCTCTTCCAAGTAATGTATGTTTTAGCAAAAATAAAAATTGGTAAAATTAAAGCAATCGATAAAATCAATAAATTAATTATCTGGTTGCGATAAAGAAAAGGTTTTATAACTGCTCCTTTTGGCCAAGTTACGACTATAGTTAAATAATTGTTCGGCTGGATATCATATCCCCAAAATCTAACCGTTTTATTATCAATAATCTCGTAGTTGCTACTCTCTATTTTGCTTCCCAATTTTCCAATAAATAATTTTTGCTGTATTTTTTCTTTTTCAAACTCACTTGGTAGATGAACTATAACTTCAGCCCGTCTTACTTCAACTTCTCTGTCTTCAAAAATAGCATTCCAATAAAGCTCATCCCACTCATCATAAAAACCTAAACCACCATGAACTTTATATTTAATCGCCCAAGATTTCAATTCATTATCAAACACTCTTCTTGGAAAATCCCATTGGATGCTTATCCTGTTTCCTTTGGAAGAAAGCGCATACTCATTTTTACTTAGTTTCTTTCCTTCACTATCAAAAACCTCAATATCGGAAATATGGTCTAAGTTCTTTAATTCAATATCCCGATAGAAATAACCAAAACTTCCCTTCAGATTATAGGTCTGTCTTTCAGTAACTTCAAAAGTACTATCTTTGTTAATCTGAACATCTACTTCGATTAAGTGATAATAATAACTTTTTTCTAAAGCCGCTTGGCATAAAAGAAAACTTCCTACTCCAAAAAGTAAAAAAGCCAAGATATTAATAAACGCATTCAATCTTATTCTTTTCATATTGAAAAATTTATTTCTATTTACTTGCTAATCCTTTTCTTTTTTCCTCTAATTCTTTAAGAGCTTTACAAACTGGACAGTAAATATAAAAATGTTTTTTAATTTTCTCTTCTAGCTCAAGACTAAAACTGGACGTCGAAATCCAAATCTCAAACTTGGTTTTGCAGACAGCACATTCTAATGAAATTTTTCGGTAATTTTCGTTATTGTTCATATTTTATCTAAATTTTTAGCAACCTTTTTTACTTAATTTTAACACATTTCAAATTCTACGAACAATATTGTATTAATTGTATGGTTTATTTACTTTACATCATATTTTTTGGTAAAATAAGCAAAAGGTCGATTTTCTTATCTGAAAGATTAATTTCAAGTTTTTATTAATAAGAAATATGGTTTTTTCTCTTATCTCGCGCATAGTTAATGGAGTAAAAGAAGGTGTAAAAGCTAGTTTAAAAGGAGTTAGTGATATTGGCAGCGCTATTGTTGGTGTTGTCAGAAATCTAACTGTTACTACCGTAAAAGAAACAAGTGAATTTGCCACCAAGGGTATCGAGGCGGTGGCTTCTATTGTAAAAGGCGCCATATCCGGAGTTGCTGATGTTGGTGCCTCGGTTGTTGGATCAATCAAGGGTATTGTAGTGGGAACTGTACGCGGCGTCATGGAAGCTGGTGGAGAACAAAAGCCAGCTATCCGAGGAGCAGTAGCCCAGGCAATACACAGCGCAAAAGAATTAGGATTGAATATTGGTGATGTAGCAGTAGAAGCAGTTAAAGGTTCAATCGAAGCCACTAAAACAGTCGGTGGAGATGTAGCTGAAGGAACAAAAGATGCAATATTAACTGCAATACAAGCTGCCAAAGATATTGGAGAAGAAGCAGTAGAGGCAGTTAAGGGCTCTCTTGAAAGCAGTGTTGAGGGAGCTAAGGATATTATTGAAGCAGCGGAAAAATAATGAATGTTCTCTGATTTTCAGCGTCGATAATAGACACCCAGATGAAAGCTGGGTGTTTATTTTTTTAAATTCTGTTTTTTATATTAAAAAATCACCTTCAGTTTTGAAGTTTTTTGGCAATAAAAAGGGAAATTTAAAACCCAAAAAATAAACTAAATTTTTGGCTAATTTTGAAAAATTAATATTTAACAAAAAGAGTTTTTTCATTTCTTTTTGGTATTTTAGAAAATCTGGAAAATTTCTTAATAAAATATCAGCCGCCATCAAGCCCCAGATTATTCCGCCACCTGACCAAGGCTTTGTTAAACCAGCTGCATCTCCACAGAGAGTAATATTAGGATTTAAAGGAATTATTAGACTTTGAGAAATAGTAGCTGAATTTATTCTTTCTAGTTTTAAATTTTTCTTTTTTAAAAAATCATTAAAGAGTTTTTTTGCATTTTTTGGTTCTTCAATTATTCCGTATTCTACTTCTCTTCCCCTCGGAATTTTCCATAAAAATCCAGATTTTTGAGGCCAGGTTTCGACAAAATCCGAAAAATTTTCTTCTTTTAAAAAACCTTGAATTCCTAAATAAAATTTTGGGTCTGGTAGATTCAAACTTTTTCTAACCTGAGAGTTCCAACCATCACAACCTATAATTTTATTAAAATTTTGAGGAATGGATTTTACGGAATGATTGAATAAAATTTTTGTTCCACTTTTTTTTGCTAATTTAAACAAAAGGTTATTTAATTGGAAATGGTCAATAACAAAAAAAACCTTAGAAAAATTTACTTTTAAGGTTTTTTTAGGAAAGTGAATTAAAACAAAGTTTATTTTATTTTTGATTAATTCTTCGCTTTCGGGTATAAATTGGAGAATCCTTTCAGAAATTAAACCAGAACAGGCTTTTTGCCAAATCTCTTTTTCTTTTTCAAAAACTGTAACCTCAAATCCTTTTTCTGAAAGTTTCCAGGCGAGATAGAGACCCGAAATCCCAGCTCCGACTATTGCTAACCTCATACTAAGTCGCTCACCCTCTCCAGTCTTACGACTGGCGCTCGGCTCAGCCTCGCTTCGGGCTCGCTCTTTAAAAACCCACGGTTTTTAATCTTTTCCTTCTCAGGGAAACCGTGGGTTTCCCCGACCCCCTTCCTCAATAGGTTGTCCCTAAATTCAAATTCAATTCTCAATGGCTTTTTTTCTTGAAATTTTGCTACGATGAAACCTGCAGCAAAAGAAAATAAAGAAATTAATATAATAAAAATTGCTAAAATTAATTCATTAAAATGTTTTTTGAAAAATTCTTTTATTTTAACCAGCATTTTTAATCGCTGTTTTGATAAATTCTCTAAAAAGTGGATGTGGTTTTAAGGGTTTCGATTTAAATTCAGGATGGAATTGGCTGGCAACAAAAAATGGATGGTTTTTCAACTCAATAATCTCCACTAAATCTCTTTTTGGATTGATTCCTGCAAAATCTAACCCCTTTTTTTGTAAAACCTTTCTGAATTCATTGTTTAACTCATATCTATGTCTATGTCTTTCTAAAACATTTTTTACTTTTTCGAAAGCTAACCAACTTTTCGTACCTTTTTTTAGCTCACATTTATAATCTCCCAACCTCATTGTCCCACCATACCTTTTGTCTTTTAAAAGTGCTTTTTGTTCCGGAAGAACATCTATTACCCCTTGGTATTTATTACCCGAGGCGAATTCAGTAGAATGTGCATTTTTAATTTTGCAGACATTTCTGGCGAATTCTACCACCGCCAATTGCATGCCTAAACATAATCCTAAATATGGAATTTTTTTTCTTCGACAGAATTCAATTGCTTTTATCTTTCCTTCAATCCCTCGACTTCCAAATCCACCAGGAACTATGATTCCGTCAAAATTTTTTAATTCTTTAACTGATTTTGGATTTCTTTCGTATTTTCCAGCCGACAACCAATGAATTGCTGGTTTTCTTTTAAAAAACCAGGCGGCATGTTTCACAGCTTCGATTACCGAAATATAAGAGTCCATCAAGGTGAATTTACCTGTCTCAAAATATTTACCAACTATTCCAATTTTTACAATTTTCTTTGCACTTTTAATTTTTTTAATTAAGTCTTCCCAATCTGTCAATTTATTTTTTTTCGCTTTTAGATTAAATTTTCTCAAAATTCTATTTCCCAAATTCTCTTTCTCAAAATTTAACGGAATCTCATAAATTATTTTTGCATCAGGAGCAGAAATTACATCCTCTGGTTTGACGTTACAAAATATAGAGATTTTTCTCTTCCTTGGTTCATCAAGAGGAACCCTTGCCCTAGCTAAAATAATGTCTGGCTGAATTCCAGCTTCATTTAATAGTCTAACTGCTGTCTGGGTTGGTTTTGTCTTCATTTCGCCAATCATCTTTGGAATTGGTAAATAACTAACTAAAATAAAAATCACCCCTTTTGGGTTGTTTAATTTCATCATCCTAGCTGCTTCCAAAAATAAAAGGTTTTGATATTCTCCTACTGTCCCACCAATTTCAATTAAAACAAAATCAGCCTTCGTTATTTTAGCTGCTTTTTTAATCCTAAAGATTACTTCATTGGGAATGTCAGGAACGACTTCAACACACCGACCTTGGTATTCTAAATTTCTCTCTCGGTTAATTACTGCCTTATAAACCCTGCCGGTAGTAATATAATTTTCAGTCGTCAAATTCTCGTCCAAAAATCTTTCATAATTACCAACGTCTTGGTCACATTCAACTCCGTCTTTGGTCACAAAAATTTCTCCGTGTTCAATCGGATTCATTGTCCCGGCATCAACGTTTATATAAGGATCGATTTTAATGGCAGTAACTTCAAATCCCTTCGATTTCAAAATTCTACCAATTGAAGCTGTAGCCACTCCTTTTCCAATACCAGACATCACTCCACCAGCAATGAAAATATATTTGGACATTGCTAATTAAATAAAAAAATAAAACAGTCTAACAATCTGATAATTTAACAATAACTACTTTTCCTCAGAGATTATTACTTTTATTTCTGCTTCTAAATTATGATCAAAAAAAATTTTGACCGGAAATTCTCCCAATTCTTTAATTGGTTCTGATAAATTAAGTTGATCTTTTTTGATTTTAAAACCTAATTCATTTAATTTTTCCCAAATTTTTTGAACTGTAATTGATTCAAAAAGCTGGCCATCTTCCCCAGTCTTAACCGAAATTGGAACTTCTATTCCATCAATAGAAGAAGCTAAATCTTGAATTTTTTTTAATTCTTCTTCAGCCTTTTTTTCTAAAATCTCTTTTTGAGAGGAAAGCCATTCCAAAGCTTTTTCTGTGGCAAGTTTTGCCAAACCCTTTGGAATTAAATAATTTCTGGCATAGCCATCCGCCACTTCTTTTATTTCGTACTTCTTCCCTAACTTTTCTACATCTTTTAAGAGTATAACCCGCATATTTTTATTTTATTCAATTTCTTTTATTATTTCAATTGCCCGGTTTAGTTGAGGGTCTAATCCCTTTTCATAATCTTCTTCAGTCATTTCAACCTGAACATCGGGCTCCAATCCAACCTCAAAGATTGATTTTCCATTCGGGGTTAGCCATTGAGCCACTGTTACTTTTAAAGAAGATCTATCTCTTAAACTCAGTGGTTCTTGAACAGAACCTTTACCAAAAGAGTTCTCCCCTATTAACATTATACCTCGATTGTCTTTCAAGGCACCGGCCAAAATTTCAGCTCCGGAAGCAGAGCCCTGATTAATTAAAACTACAGTTGGATAAATTGATAATCTGCCTGGTCCTGAAGAATTATAGAATTTCTGCTCTTTTTCTTGTCCTCTGTCTTCTATTGCTACAACATTTCCTCTTTCTAAAAACCAACCAGAAACTTCAATAACCTGATCCAAAAGGCCTCCTGGATTATCTCTTAGGTCCAATATTATTCTTTTAGCTGGGCTTTTCAAAATATCTACGGCTGCTTTTGAAAAGTCGAGGGTTGTTTTTTCTGAAAATTGATAAATTTTAATGTAAGCTATATCTCCCTCAATTATTTCCCATTTTAAAGTAGGAATTGTAATAACATCTCTGATTAATTTTATCTCTCTTGGTTGGTCCCAATCTTCCCGATAAATCGTCAAAATTACTTCTGTTCCTTTAGGACCTCTGATTAGATTCACTGCTTCCTCTAGTGTCATATCTATAGTTGATGTATCATTTACTTTCAAGATTTCGTCTCCGGCTTTAATACCTGCCCTTTTGGCTGGTGTTCCCTCCAGAGGAGATATAACTTGCAAATTTCCTTTTTTTATTGCTATTTCCATACCTACTCCTTCAAATTCTCCTTTTACATCTTCAAAAAACCTTTTTGTTTCTTGAGGGGTAAAAAAAGTAGTATAAGGGTCTCCCAATGATTTTGTCATTCCAGCAATTGCTCCATAAATTATTTCTTGAATATTAAACTTCTCTTTGTCTACAAAATTTTCCTGCAATTTATGATAGGCTTCCCAAAAAAGTGAAAAATCAATATCTTCAGGCGGGCAAATTTTACATTGAGATTTACCAATTAAAAAACCAGTAAAAATTCCTCCAACTATTAAAAATAGAGTAACGAAAACAAAAATTATTTTTTTTCTGGATGAAGCCATAAGATTATTATACATTAAACTTCAAAGAAAGAAAAATTTATATTTTTTAATTTTTCTCATCTGATAAAGATAATCTTACCCCCACTAATCTAATCAATTTTGGATTTTCGACCAAAAATTTTAAAAGAAGTTTTTTAGCTTCGGTTTTTAAAATTTCAAAATCGCAGGTTGCCTCCTTTAATGTTTTTGATTTGGTATGGGTTTCAAAACCAGAAAATCGACATACAACAGTAATTGTTTTGAAATAAAATTTATTTTTCAAAAGTTCTTGGTAAATATCTTTGATGATTTTATTAAAAGTGCTAAAAATAACTTTTGGGTTTCTCGTATCTATTTCAAAAGTGTGCTCTTTGCCAATAGATTTTATAATCTCTTCTGAACTCACTGGTTCCTCGTCAATCCCTCTACTTATTTCCCAAAAAGTTTCTCCTACTTTTCCAAACATTTCTCTAAGCTTTTTTTTCGATAATTTTTTGAGTTCTTCGATTTTATTTATTCTAATTTCTCTCAATCTCTCAGCTGTTTTTGGACCAATGCCAGGTAAATTTTCAATATCTAATGGTTCCAAAAATTTTTTAACTTTATTTGGTTTAATTATTAATATTCCATTTGGCTTAGCTTTCTGAGCTGTTATTTTAGCAATTAATTTATTTGGTCCAATTCCAATCGTTGAAGTTAGTTTTTCTTTTTCAAAAATTTCTTTTTTCAATTTTTTTGCTAAATTTTCTGCTTCTTTACAACCTTTAGTAATATTGGAGATATCTAAATAAGCTTCATCTAAAGAAACTATTTCCCATATAGGCGAATATTTTTTGACAATTCTCATAATATTCTCAGAAACTTTTTCATAAAGTTCAATGTTTACAGGTAAAAATATTGCTTTTGGGCAAAGTCTATAGGCTATTGAAATTGGAAGAGCTGAATGAATCCCATATTTTCTCGCCTCATAATTACAAGTCGAAACCACTCCCCTACCTCTGCCTTTTTTTGGGTCAGCTCCCACTATAACTGGTTTTCCTTTAAATTGAGGATTTTCTCTTTCTTCTATCTGAGCAAAAAAATAATCCATATCAATATGGAGAATAATTCTTGGCATAGAGATTAGATTATTCTACCGATTAAATAATTAGGTCTAAAATTTATAATTTTTACTTTTTCAAATTTCCCAATTTTTCCTTCTTTTAGAATTACCGCTCTAAAAGAATTTGTTCTAGCTAAAAAACTATTTCCTCTTTTTTCTGTTATTAAAACGTTGAATTTTTTCCCTAAAAATTTTTTATTCTTTTTCAAGTTCATTTCTGTCCAAATCTTTGTCAAAATCCTTGATCTTTCTTTTTTTATTCTCTCAGGGAAATCTTTTAATTTTTCTGCTTCAGTCCCTTGTCTTTTTGAAAATCTAAAAATGTGTAAAATTTCTGGTTTTGTTTTTTTAACCAAATCTATAGTTTTTTCAAAAGATTCTTCACTTTCATCCGGATAAGCACAAATTACATCAGTTGCTAATAAAGATTCTTTGAAGTTTTCTCTAAAAACATTAACGGTTCTCAAAAAATCTTTTGTAGTATAATTTCGATTCATTTTTCTCAAAATTTCATCATCCCCTGATTGTAAAGGTAAATGCAAAAATTTATAAAATTTTTTTGATTTCAAAACAGAGATTAAATCTCTTAAAATTTTTTTTGCCCCCCAAGGATTCATCATTCCTAATCTTATTTTAAAATCCGCATTAATTTTTGAAATTTCTTTTAATAACTTTGGAAATAAAAACTTCCCTTTATCAACACCATAAATCGCTAAATCCTGAGAAGTAAGCTGAATTTCTTTGAAACCTTGAACCAAAGCATTTCTTATTTCATTTAAAACATATTCCATTTCAAAAGTTTTCAAGCGTCCCCTGGCAAGTTTTGTCACGCAGTATGAACATTCTCCCAAACAACCCTCAGAAATGGAAATGACAGTCGAACAATTTTCTTTTTTTTCTTTCTTTTTTTGGCAATAAAATTTTGCTTTATCGATTTTCTTTGGTTTAAAAAAAATTGACTTTTTATTTTTAAGAACTCTTTTTACAACTATTGGTAAAGAAAAAATATTCGTTGGACCCAAAACTCCGTTAGCTAAATTCTTTGAGGTTTTAGGTGAAATTAAAGGAAGGCAACCTGCCAGAACTATTTTTTTACCCATTTTTTTAAATTGCTGCATTCTTTTGATTATTTTCCTTTCGGTTTTTTTGACCACTCCACAAGAATTTAAAATAATAAAATCAGCCTCATTTACAGAGGCCTCTTTGAATTCTTTGGCTAAGATTCCTCTCATTAACTCAGAATCGGCCTGATTTGATTTGCAGCCGTATGTTTCTAAATAGAATTTTTTCATCTTATGCCCCCACTAGGAATCGAACCTAGATTTGCTGCTTAAAAGGCAGCTACTCTACCATTGAGTTATGGGGGCGTCGCTCGCCTCTCCAGCACTTTGTGCTGGCGCTCGTTATTACTCGCTTCGGCTCGCTCCCCAGACACCTACGGTTTCTGGCGGTCGCTTCCGCTCCCTGTTTTCCCTTTAGCTACATCCCTTCTTGTTTTAATTTTTCTAAAAGTTCTTTTTGTTTTTTTGTTAATCTCTTTGGGGTCTTAATCCTCAATTCAACATATAAATTTCCTTTTCCGCGACCGGAAAAACGAGGTATTCCTTTTCCAGAAATTCTAAGAGTTTTTCCAGATTCGGTTCCAACTGGCACTTTTAATAAAATTTTCTTTCCCTCAATTGTTTCAATCTCAATTTCATCTCCTAGAGTTGCCTGGGAGAAAGAAATAGGAAAAGAAATATATAAATCATCTCCTTTTCTTTTGAAAACCGGATGCTTCTTGACAAAAACTCTCACATATAAATCTCCTGATTTCCCTCCTTTTCTGCCAGCATTTCCCTTTCCTTCAAATTTTATTACTTGACCTGAATCAACTCCAGCCGGTATTAAAATTCTTATATCTTGCTCTTTTTTTATTCTTCCTTCACCCCGGCAGACATTACACGCCCTTTCTGGTCTATAACCTTCTCCACCACATTCAGGACAGGCTGTATGTCTTGTAAAAGACCCAAAAAATGTCTTTTTTATCTCTTGGACGAAACCCATTCCCCGGCAGGAAAAACATTCAATTATTTTACTCTGAGGTTCAGCTCCTATTCCATTGCAACGAGAGCAGGTAATGTATTTGTAAAGAGTTATTTCTTTTTCAAAATCTTTTAAGGTAACTTCCAAGGGAATTTCAAGCTCAATTTCAATATGACTTCCTTTCTTCAAATCTTTTCTCTTTCTTGGAGTACCAAATCCAAACATATCTTCGACTACCTCTCTCAAATCTCCCAAATCAAATTCTTCGAAACCAAAATCAGGTCTCCCCCAAAACCATTGGAAATCGAATCCGGGTTCTGTCCCAACCCCTTCAAATACCCTTCCATATACATCGTACTGCTTTTTCTTTTCTGGGTTAGAAAGAACCTGATAAGCCTCGTTTATCTCTTTGAATTTTCTTCCATCACCACCTTTATCTGGATGATATTTGTGAGCCAATTTATAATAGGCCTGTTTAATTTCTTCAGGAGAAGAATTTTTCGAAACTCCCAAAATTTTGTAATAGTCTTTCATAGTGTGAGCAAGACGAGGCAGCTCGCGAGCGAAGCATTGCGCAGCCAGGCTGGAAAACTAACTTGAATTTTTACTGAGGTTTAATAGCCTGGCGAGCAATAGGCACGGCGGAGATAAACTTGAATAGCTAATTTAGCCGATGCCGTGCTGAGCGAACGAGCCTGCCAAGCATTTATTTCTCTTTATATTCTCCTTCTTCTGTCTGGGGTCTTTCCTCCGGTTTTTTCTTTCGGTACATTTCAACCCCGATTTTTTGAATTGACTTAGACAATTCTTGAATTTTAGTTTTTATTTCATCTATATTATCAGCTTCTTTTACTTTTTTCAAACCCGCAATCTTCTCTTCAACTTCTTTTTTTAATTCAGAGGAAACTTTATCTCCAGCTTCTCTTAAAGTCTTTTCAGAAACATAGATTAAATTATCGGCCTGATTCCTGGCTTCAGAAAGTTCTCTTCTTTCCTTATCTTCTTCAACATGTAATTCAGCTTCCTTTTTCATCTTCTCTATTTCTTCTTTTGATAAGCCGATTGAACCCTCAATGCGTATTGATTGAGATTTACCCGTTGCTTTATCTTTTGCTGTTACAGTCAAAATACCGTTGGCATCGACATCGAAGGTTACCTCAACTTGAGGTATTCCTCGAGGAGCTGGAGGAACTCCATCTAAAATAAATCTTCCAATAGACCTGTTGTCAGTAGCCATCGGCCTTTCTCCTTGTAAGACATTTATCTCAACTGAGGTTTGATTGTCAGCAGCAGTTGAAAAAATTTGGGTCTTTGCCGTCGGAATAGTCGTATTTTTAGTAATCATAGAAGTGTTTATTCCTCCCAAAGTTTCAATTCCGAGAGATAACGGTAAAACATCCAAAAGTAAAACGCTTTTTATCTCTCCTTCTGGCGCTCTTCCTTCTTCTCTTGCTCTTAATATTTCGGCCTCAATTGCTGCTCCAGTAGCCACTACTTCTTCTGGATTAATGGTTTTATTTGGTTCTTTGCCAAAAAACCTTTTTACTTCTTCTCTAACAGCTGGAATTAAAGTTGTTCCGCCAACCAAAATAACTTCATCAATTTCCTTTTTAGAGAGTTTAGTTTCTTGAATTGTTTTTTTAGTTCTTTCAATTGACTTTTCGATTAAATCTCTACCGAAGTTTTCAAATTGAGCTCTGGTTATTCTATAATAGAGGTGTTTTGGACCTTCGGTTGTAGCAGAGATAAATGGAAGATTAATTTCCGTCTCTAAAGTGCTTGATAGTTCAATTTTTGCTTTTTCAGCCGTTTCCTTTACTCTCTGTAAAGCCAATGCGTCTTTTGAAAGGTCTATTCCTTCATTTTTTTTAAATTGATCTACTATCCAGTCAATTATTCTCTGGTCAAAATCTTCTCCTCCCAAATGAGGTTCTCCACCAGTAGCCAAAACTTCAACTGTATCTGGAGCAACATTCAAAATTGTAACATCGAATGTTCCTCCACCAAAATCATAAACGAGGACTTTTTTTGCTTGTTTTTTGCCAAAACCATAAGCTAAAGCGGCTGCTGTAGGTTCGTTAATTATTCTAAAAACTTTAAATCCAGCAATTTCTCCGGCTGCTTTTGTTGCTTTCCTTTGGGAGTCATCAAAATTTGCGGGACAAGTAATGACTGCTGAATCTAATTTTTCACCTAATTTTTCTTCAGCATCCAACTTTATTTTTTGTAAAATCATTGAAGAAATCTCAATTGGGGTATACCATTTTTCTCCCACTTTTATTTCAACCCCTCCGTCATTTCTTTTTCTTGTTTGGTAGGGCAACCTTTTTAACTCTTTTTGAACTTCAGAGTCATCAAATCTTCTACCAATGAATCTTTTTACAGCAAAAATTGTATTTTTGGGATTTGTCACTGCTTGTCTTTTTGCTAAAACTCCAACTAATCTTTCACCTGATTTTGTCAATGCAACAATCGAGGGAATTAAAACTGAACCCTCTCTACTTTCTACACATTTTGGCTCACCTTCTAAAATGGTAGCCATCTTTGAAATTGATGTTCCTAAATCGATACCTAATGATTTACTCATAAAACTTGAATCATGAAACTTGAAACATATCTTAACTTTTACCTAAAGTTTCTAGGTTTCGGGTTACAAGTTTCAAGATATTTAGGCTTCTTTTTTGCCTTTGACCTTTATCTTAATTTTCTTTTTTTCTTTCTTTTTTGGTTTTGCTTTCGGGATAATCACTTTTAAAATCCCTTCTTCATAAGTAGCATCAGCTTTTTCTCCCACGGCTTCTGTTGGTAAAGGAACCACTCTTTTAAAATATCTTCTTCCCAATTCCTTTCTATAATATCCTTTACCTTTTTCTTCTTTTTTTTCCTCTCCTTTTGCTTCAACCTTCAAAACATTTTCTTTAACTTCAACATCAATGTTTTTTGGGTCAACTCCTGGTAATTCAACTTCTGCCACGACTTCGCCATCAGTTTCATAAATATCCATTCTAGGAGTTCTTATCATCTGAAGCATTCTACCCCATCTTGGTCTTTCAAACCATTCTTCTGGCCACTCTTCCTCAAACCATTTATCGATATCCCAAAAAGGTCTCCATGGAATTATTGGCATAGTAGTAAATATTTATTAATTACTTTTGTTTTTTTGACCTTTAGAATTTATTTAATCAAATTAATGGCGTATTTGGCCGGTCTACAAATTCCCATGTTTGCTGGTACATCAAATATTTTTCCATCGGGCGTAGTAATTTTAGTTGATATCCGTCCACTCGCAATTCCCATAATCTTTCCTGTGTCTTTTAAAAATACGGGAGAACCACTCGAGCCATTGTTAATATGAGTATCTATTATAAAAAAGTGCAAAGACCCATCTATCCCTCGTCTCTTAACCGCACTAATAATACAGTGATTCGTACTCATTGTAATTCCAAACTTCATTCCTAATAATTCCGTAGCTAAAGGATACCCGATAAAAACAATTTCATCTCCTTCCTTAACTGATTCAGAATCGCCGAACCTTTCCGTCACCTCAAAATTATTTTTATCAGAAATTATTTGCATTAAAGCTAAATCATTCTCTTCGTCTAGTTTCAATAATTTCACTTTATATCTGTCATAGTGCGTTATTCCTTTTTCATCGATTCTCCCTGGAACTGATACTTCTAAATAAGGAAGTTCATTTGAGGGAATTTTTTTGTAGACATGGGCACAAGTTATGAATTTACCATCAGGAGAAATTATAAAACCACTCCCTCTAATACTTACTTTCCCTTTATTTTTTTCTCCAGCTTCAGGGATATAAAGCAGATATTTTCATAGTTTTTTATTTCGCGTTTTTATTTCCTTGGAAAAACGATTAATCTCTTCAATATGTCTGAGTCGATAATTTTTAAGTCCATTTGCTTTTTTAAGTTGATCTTTATGAATTTTATAAATATAAGATCTCCCCCTAGATAGTGCATTTGCAGCCGTGTGTAAATCAGCACACAAAACTATTCCTTCTGGTTCCGCAGCTAAAACAGCCTCCATATCAAATCTCTTCCCAATAAATGGTAATTCTATTGCATCTACATCAATTTTTCGGATGTTTTTAACAAGCTCGTATTTGTTAGAACTACCACACATATAACCTTTACTGTTCGGGTTATTCATTTCTTCTCCCCAACAACTATTAGCAATCACCATATTCGTTCCATTTTTTTGATACATTTTGTCAAAATTTTCATTCGTTTCGGCATTTGCCCAAGAGGTGCAGAGACTAACAACTATTTCAGAAGTCAATTTCAAAACATCACCAAAATCAATTATATTGTATTGAAATCCGTTATAATGAATATAATAATTTTCTTCCATAGGTTTGTTTATTTCGTAACTCTCACTTTTGCGGGCCTTAAAAGCCTGCCATTTATTTTATAACCTTTTCGAATTTCTTCAATAACTGTACCAGGCTCAACTCCTTCTTTATTCACTTCTTCAACTACTTCATGAAGATTTGGGTCAAATTTTTTACCCAGACATTCTATTTCTTCCACTCCCTGGCTTTTCAAGAAATCTTTAATTTGAGTTTTAATCTTTAAAATTCCTTTTATTTTTTCATCATTTTTTAAATCTTCTGGCAAATTTTTATCAGCTATTTCAAAGTTATCCAAAATCGGTAAAATTTTTAAAATAAACCCTTCGCCAGCATATTTTATTAATTCTCCTACTCTTTTTAGTTCTTCTTTTTTATAATTCAAAAGGTCAGCCCTTGCTCTTTGCCAACCAGTTAAATACTCATCTTTTAATTTTTGGCATTCTTCAAGTTTTTTCTTTAATTCTTCCAAATTTAATTCTTTTTTTTCTTTCTTCTTTTCTTCTGCCATAATTTTTAAAATCTTTCTAATAATTTTGTTAAAGAATTGATTAAACTAATGTTTCGATTATAATCCATCCTTTTTGGTCCCAAAAGAGCTAAAATGGCTTTCTCATCATCAGGCAGACGACATTTAGAAGTAATTATACTAAAATTCTTTGCCTTGGGAAAAGGAGTTTCTCGACCAATATAGATTTTGATTCCAGAATTTATTTTTAAGTCTTCGATATGCTCTTCAATATTTTCTAGAAGATTAGCAAAATCAAAGACAAGATTTTTCTCTTCAAACTCTGGCTCCCCAAGGACTTCTTCCCACCCTTCTTTCCAGGCTAAATCTCTTTCTAAAAGATTTAAAATGGCGAAATTCGAAGATTCTTCAGCTAAGAATTTTGTCAGGCGAGTCGTCCACCTTAGAATATCTTTTCTTGTCTCTTTGAAAATTTCTTCTATTTTAAAAATTTCTTCAAACTCAGAAATTTCTTTTTCCAATAAATTATCAACAAAAAATCTATAACCTTTGTCAGTTGGTACTCTACCCGCTGAAGTATGGGGTTGAAGAAGATACCCTTTATCAGTTAATTTTTGAAGCTCAATTCTAACTGTAGCTGGGGAAATCCCAAATTTATGTTTTTTCTCTAAAAACTCCGAGCCAATTGGCTCTGCCAATTCAATGTAATCTTCAACAATTCTGTTTAAAATTTCTTCTTGTCTTTTAGTTAATCTCATGTCCTCATTTTAGGAGGTTAGCACTCTATTGTCAAGAGTGATAATCATATTTGAACTTTTAATAAATGTGCTAAAATATTTTAATGAAAAACAAAAACTTAATATTTTTGTTAATTGTCTTATCCATAGCTGCTTTTTTTAGATTATGGCAATTAGATGAAATTCCTCCTGGGCTCTATCCAGATGTGGCAATAAACGGAAATGAAGCTCTAGAAAGTCTAAAAACAGGGAACTTCAAACTTTTTTATTCTGAAAATAACGGCCGAGAAGGCCTTTTTATCTGGCTAATTGCTCTCTCTTTTTTAATTTTTGGAGTGAATGTTTGGTCAATAAAAATAGTAGCCGCCGTCATCGGCATTCTAACAGTTTTCGGTTTATATCTTTTAACAAAAGATTTATTTGAAAAGACAATAGATAACAAAAGAAAAGCAACAGATATTGCTTTACTTTCAAGTTTTTTTCTGGCTATTTCTTTTTGGCATGTAAATTTTTCGCGAATTGGTTTTCGAGCAATTTTGCTTCCTTTTGTTTTGGTTTTTTTCTTTTATTTTTTATTTAAAGGCTTTAAAAAAAGAGGTATTTTAAATTTTATTATTGCTGGAATATTTTTCGGTTTAGGTTTTTATACTTATACTTCTTTTAGAATGGCGGTTTTAATTCTGCCTTTTATTTTAATACCCTACTGGTTTATTTATAAAAAAGAAAATTCTCAAAAAAAATTCTTGTTTCTTGTCTCTTGTTTCTTGTTCCTGGTCTTCGTTATCGCTTTACCAATCGGAATTTATTTTTTAAAAAATCCTCAAGATTTTATTTCCCGGGCTGCCCCTATCTCGGTTTTCAAAGCCTCTCAACCTCTTGAGGCGCTTTTAAAAAGTTTAATCTCGCATTTGGCGATGTTTAATTTTTATGGTGATCAAAATTTGCGCCATAATTTTTTTGGCTCACCTATGATTTTTTGGCCAATTGGAATATTATTCTTAATTGGGATTTTTCTCTCTTTAAAAGAATTAATATATTCAATCAAAAGCAAAAACTTGTCGCTTTTAACTTGTCACTTGTTCTTAATTAGCTGGTTTTTTATCATGCTTTTACCGGGAATTCTCACCTACGAAGGAATCCCCCACTCCCTGAGAGTGATCGGTGTTATTCCTGCTGTTTTTATATTCGCTGCTTTAGGAACTGATTTTTTGATTAAGAAAATAAAAATTAATTGGTTTTTGATAACCCTTTTGGGGGTTTTCTTTTTTTCTTTAGTCTTCGCTGAGTATTATCGCTATTTTATTCTTTGGGGAAAAAATCCAGAGGTCAAAGGAGCTTTTACAAAAATATTTGCCGATATTGGCTACTATTTGAATTCTTTGCCACAAGATTTCCAAAAATATGTCATCGTTAATGAATCAGGAGTACCTGTTCCCTGGCCAGATGGAATTCCAATGCCAGCCCAGACAATCATGTTCGTTGAAAATACAAAATATGGTTTTCTTCAATCAGTATATTTATTGCCAAAAGAGATAAATAAAATTAAAATTGAAAAAAGAGGAATAATTTTACCAATGGCCGACGATGAAAACACCTTTAAAGAAATTAGAGAAAAGTTTCCTCAAGGCGAAATTAAAAAAATAGATAATTTTTCTGCATATGAAATTAACCAATAAAAAAACAAATTTTATTGCTATATTTTTACTCTCTTTTGTTTTTTTTGTCTCTGTCTTCTCAATAAAAGATGATTCCCTGACAATGGATGAATTGGCTCATTTACCGGCTGGCTATTCTTATTTAACTCAGAAGGATATGAGATTAAATCCTGAACACCCTCCTCTCGTTAAAGATTTAGCTGCCATACCTCTACTTTTTATTAACGGAATAAAGTTTCCATCAGACATTAAAGCTTGGCAAGAAGATGTTAATGGCCAATGGGAATTTGGGAATTATTTTTTGTTCAAAGCAGGAAATCCGGCAGATAAAATGATTTTTTGGGGAAGAATTCCCATGATTTTGATTTTAGTTTTGCTGGGCTTTTATATGTTTAAATGGGCTAGAGAATTGTATGGAAATAAAGTAGCTCTTTTGACCTTACTCTTATTTTCTTTTTCTCCGACTTTTTTAGCTCATGGAAGATTAGTAACAACTGATGTCGGAGCGGCAGCTGGTTTTTTCATTGCCACATATTATTTCATCAAAGCCCTAAAAGAAAACTCAAAAAGAAATATTATTTTAGCTGGAATTTCTTTTGGTTTTGCTCAATCAGCAAAATTTACGGTAATAATTTTAATTCCGTATTTTATCTTTTTAGCCCTAATTTGGTGGTTATTTAAAACTAAGAAATTTTGGAAAACTCTTAAAATTCTAATTTTAGTTTTTATCATTGGGTACATTGTAATCTGGCCGATATACCTTTACCATGTCTGGAATTATCCCTTAGAAAAACAAATTAATGATATAAAAGAATTGCATAGAAATCGTCAAATACCAATTTTAACTGAAGCTCTATTAAAGTTATCTAAAATTCCTTTTTTGGGACAGCCAATAAAATATCTTCTTTCAGAATGGAAATATTCTTCCTATCTAACTGATTTACCAAAAGTGTTAATGGGATTAGCTAAAAATCCAATTTTAAAACCTTATTCTCATTATTTAACTGGTCTGTTTTTAGTAATTCAAAGAGGGTTAGGGGGGCATACAACTTTCTTTTTGGGTGAAGTATCAGCTGCTGGCTGGAAAACTTATTTTCCTACCGTTTATTTAATAAAAATACCTTTAGCTTTTCATATTTTAACTTTAATCGCTCTCTCTTTTGCCCTTTTGAAAATTAAAAAACCATTCTGGCAAAAGACATTTTCAAGGACGGGAAATTGGATAAAAAATCACTTTACAGAATTTTCAATGATTTCATTTATCTTGATTTACTGGGCAGGAAGCTTAATTTCTAATTTAAATATCGGGGTGAGACATTTATTGCCTGTATTTCCTTTTGCTATTATCTTAGTTGGTGGCGAAATCATTTCTTGGTTAAAGAAGCCCTATTTAAATTCCGCACCACAAAAATGGTGCGGAGTAAAATTAAAATATTCCCTTTTAATCATCCTTTTAATCTGGCAGATAGTTTCAGTCATTAAAATTTATCCCCATTTTATTGCTTATTTTAATGAGTTAGCCGGAGGTGCAGATAATGGATATCTTTATGTCACAAATTCAAATTTAGATTGGGGTCAAGATTTGAAGAGATTAAAAAAATGGTTTGATGAGAAAAATATAGATAAAATCTATATCGATTATTTTGGAGGAGCAGATATAAAATATTATTTTAAAGAAAAGAATATCCCCTGGTGGGGAACAAGAAATCCAAAAGAATTTGAAAAAGGGAATTATTTAGCAATATCAGCTAGTTTCCTGCAAGGAGGAAGAGGACTGCCAGTAATAGGTTTTAATCAACCTTGGGGATATTATTTATGGTTAAATAAATATAAAATCGTAGCAAAAATAGGCTATTCAATCTTTGTTTTCTATATCGATTGATTGGCGATATTTATAAGGAGCGAAATTTCCAAACCTCAGCTCGATGTATTCCAAATTTTCCCTTTTTTGAGAAGGGATTTCTTCGTCTAAAACTGCTTTTAATTTCGTTATTTGCCAGTTAATATCTTCTTGGGGATTAAAATAAATTTCCCAGCCTTCCAATGTTTTAATATTGATTCTTTCTTCGGAAACAAAAATAATTTCCTCTAAGGGGATTTTAAAATCATTTTCTAATGTTTCTCTAATTTCTAAAATTACCAATAAAATTCTCTTTTCAATTACTGCTTTTCCTAATTCTATTTTCTCTCTGTTTAATTTTTCAATTTTGAATTTTGGTTCCTCTGAAAATTCTTTAAATGCTATCGCATCTCTGTCAGTTAAAAAACATTTTTCCGAACAAAAAATTATGACCGGAGTTCTTTCTTTTACTTCCAACTCTAATTTATTCGGAAATTTTCTCTTAAATTCAACTGTTTCAATTTGGGGAAATTTTTCTAAAATCAATTGATTTATCTTTGGAAGGTTTAAAAGAAAAATGCTTTTTGTTTGAAAAGAAAATAAATTCTTTGTTGTCTGGGCTTCTACTAAATTTTCAAGCTCTTTTTTTGATTCTTCAATCCAGAAAATTCTAATCGTTTTAATTTGAAAGAAAGAAGAGAAAATAATTAAGTAAGAAATTCCAAAAAAAATTAGAATAAGAAATGGAGGTATCCAAAAGATTTTTCTCTTATAAAAAGGAATTTTCCTTTTTACCCGATAAGGTTTTCTGTATTTTCGCATATCAATTTTGAAAGCGAGACAGCTCGAGAGTGAGGCATTTCGCAGCCGACCGTTCATTTAGCTTGAACTCCTTTTAAGACAAGAAGGGTCGGCGAGAAATAGGCGCGACAGGGAAAAGCCTGAACTATTAATAAAAGCCGACGCTGTGCCAAACGAGTGAGCTGTCGAGCGGCTCCTATTTCACTTAAAAGCCGCGTTTTTTACTTCTCAGTTTTTCAACTAAAAACGAAAGCCAATAATTTTTAGAACGAGATAAATCCTGGGTTTTTACATATTCTTTTTTATATCCGCCAAATCCTTTTTTAAAAAGAGTTAAACCTGCCCAGGGATGTTTTGGATCTTCAGTAGGAGCTATTCCCCAAAAATTATAAAGCCGGCAACCTCTTTTTTTTGCTTCTTTTATTGCCTCCCATTGAAGTAAATAGGAAACCGGAATTTTAGGATATTTTGATGATGAAGCTCCTTGATGATAAAAAGCTATTTTTTGCCAAAATACGACCATAGCTGATGAAACTACCTCACCTTTGTATTTTCCTAAAAAAATCATAATTTGGTCATCTGTTAAAAAGACCAAAAATTCATTTTTTAAATAATCGAAAGAAAATGGAACAAAATTATGGCGGTCGACTGTTTCTTGATATAACTTATTAAAAGTCTCTACATCTTCTAATTTTTTACTTTTTGAAATTTCAACGTCCTTATTTTTTAAGCCTTGTCTTATCAAATATCTCGTTGTCTTTCTCATTTCTTTCAAAATTTCTTCTTCTGGTTTTTCTATACTTAATTCCCAGGTCAATTCAGGATGCATATGAATGGGTGCTTCTTTGAAGTCAAGTTCTTTGAAAATTTTTATATTCTCTTCATTCCTTTCCCAAATTGGTGCAATTCTTATAAAAGTAGCTTTTTCTTCTTTAGCAATCTTTTTTAATTCTTCTAATAATATCTTCAGAACTTGTCGCTTGTCTCTTGTCGCTTGTCGCTTTAAATTTGGTCCGTGAGGCAAAAATAAAAAAGTTCCCCTTTTGGCTGAAATTTTAATTATAAAAACAACACCTATTAATTCTTGTTGCTGGTATATTCCTAATCTCCAAATTTTATCCCCCATTGTTTTATTAAATTCGCCCCAATTCCAAGAATTTAAAAAAGTTTTTTCATCGCATTCAGCTAAAAAATCTTCCCAAGTTTTTTTATCTTTTATCTCTCTAATCTCAAACATATTATCTAAAAGGGTTTTTTTTTGTAAAGTCTGGAATTAAAAAATTGGGCGACTTTAAAGAATCTTGGACCCAACCATTTTTGAAATTTAATCTTTCCATGTATTCCATCACTTTTTGAAATTCTTTCCCAGTTATCGTTCTGTTTATCTCTGGGAAATCTTTTGTTTTATATAAAGGAAAAAATTGAGTCATTAAACTTAAATGAATTTCATCAGAAATGCTTCTAATAAAATCTAAGCATCCAAAGGTATTTTCGAGATTAGAAGGTAAAACCAAATGTCTAATTATTAATCCTTTTTTTGCCACTCCCCCATCATCAATTTCTAAATCACCAGTTTGTCTGTACATCTCCAAAATTGCTTTTTTTGCAGTTTTTGGATAATCAATGGCTTTTGAATACTTCTGAGCTAATTTTTCATCTGAATATTTGTAATCTGGCAAATAGATATCAACTAAACCGTCTAATTCTCTTAAGATTTCTATTGATTCGGTTCCATTTGTGTTCCAGATAATAGGAATTTTCAAGTCTTTTTTCTTTGCAATGAAAATCGCTTCTTTTATTTGTTTCCACCATACAATCGGAGAAACCAAATCAATGGTTTCAACACCTTTTTGCTCTAAATCTAAAATAATCTTGGCCAAATTACTTTCAGAATAAAATCTACCTAACCAATTTTGGGAAATCTGCCAATTTTGGCAAAAAGCACAGTGTAAATTGCAGCCTGAAAAAAATATCGCTCCCGTCCCTCTTTTTCCTGTAATCGGAGGTTCTTCTCCAAAATGTTTTCCAAACCAAGCGATTTTAACTTTCATTCTTTTATTATTTTCAATTTAATTTCTCTTTCTCTTGGTCGATAGTCAAAGTCAACAAAGACAATTTGTTGCCAAGTACCCAAAACCAATCTCCCATTTTCGATTGGCACTGTCAAAAAAGGTTTAATCAAAGCTGACCTAATATGAGAAGAAGCATTTCTATCTCCCCAAGTTTGGTCATGGCGATAAGACCTGTTTGAAGGAACAAGTTTTTCTAAGAATTCTTTAAAATCTTCAATTAAGTTTGGTTCAGCTTCAATTGTTGTTAAGCCCCCTGTCGAACCAGGACAAGAAATTAAACAAAACCCTTCTTTTACTTTAGATTTCTCAACGATTTCAGAAATTCTATCGGTAATATCAATAATATCATTAAACCCTTTGGTTTTTATTGAAAATTGCATATATTTATGAATGTTTAATTTCGACAACGTCTCCTTCTTTAACAATATAATCTCTGCCCATTATTTTTATTTCTCCTTTTTGTTGACATTCTTTCCAGCCACTTGATTTTACTAATTTTTCCCAATCAACAACTTCTGCTTTTATGAATTTTTTTTTGAAATCAGTATGGATTTTTCCTGCAGCTGTTATAACCTTTGCTCCTTTTTTTATTGTCCAAGCCTGAGTTTTTTCACCTTTTATAGTAAAGAATGTAATCACATCTAAAATTTGGTAACAATTTTCTATCAATTCTAATAAATGACTTTTTAAGCTTAATTCCTCTCTTTCTTTTTCTGATAGTTCAGAAATATCTAGTTCATCTTTCAAATCTAAAACCAAATAAGTAGCTTTTAATTCTTCCATTTTCTTTTTGAGTTCCGGAGAAATTGAATCTTCTGAATTATTTAAGAGATAAATTTGGGGCTTTGCTGAAAGCAAAGATAAATCATTGATAATTTTTCTTTTTTTCTCATCTGCTTTTTCCAAATAGTAAATGGCGGCTTTTTCTTGACCAAGCCCTTCTTCTAATTCTTTTAGAACCTCCAATTCAAATTTGGCTTCTTTTTGTTTTCTTTTTTCATCTTTTGTAACTTTCTCTATTCTTCTCGAAATTGTTTCCAAATCCTTTAGCATCAATTCTGTATTAACTATATCAATGTCTCTTATCGGGTCTACAGTTTTTTCAACATGGATAACTGTTTCATCAATAAAACATCTTACTATATGTAAAATCACATCTACTTCTCTTATATGGGCTAAAAACTGATTCCCTAAACCTTCGCCTTTACTTGCACCCTTCACTAAACCAGCTATATCCGCAAATTTAATTATCGTTGGAATTATCTCTTTTGAACGGCAAACCTTTGCAATTTTTTCCAGTCTAAAATCTGGAACCTCAACAATACCAGTATTGGGTTCAATAGTAGTAAAAGGATAATTAGAAATAGCTACCGGAATTTTTGTCAGAGCTTTAAAAAGGGTTGATTTTCCAACATTCGCCAAACCTGTTATTCCGATTGAAAGTGGCATAATTTTTTAAGAATATTTATAATTTCCCTAACCTTTTTTTCTGAAACGTTAATATGAGTTGGCAGGTTTAAAATATGGTCAGCTAAATTTTCTGCTCTTTCACAAGAACCTTTAATATATTCCATTTTTTTAAAATCCGTATCTGGAGGAACTACCGGGCTTTTTCTCCATCCGTCATTCAAATGGATATTATTTTTTTCCATCTCTCTTAATATTTTATCAGAATTTTTAACTAAAATCGGATAACGCAAAGGAGTTAATTCTTCTTCCCTTTTATCTCTTAAAAGGGGTAAGTTAAATTTTCTCTTTAATTCATTTTCATAAATTTTAGCAATTTTTCTCCGATGTTCATTAAATCTTTCTAATTTTTTGAATTGATTTTTGGCTAAAATAGCTAAAGCATTAGAAAACTTTTTAGGGAAATAACCTGGTATTTTACCTCTTTTTTCTTTATTATGCACAGCTTTCGATAAAATATTTAACTTTTGGAGAAAAATCAACAAAAATCTTCCAAAATCAAAAAAATCATAGAGAGGTAAAATTAAATAATTTGTTAAAATTGGATGGAGTAATTGCTGAAAAATCCAGAAATTTGATGGGAAATTTAATCTTTCTTGAAAGTTTTTTATTTTTTCAGCCAATTTTTCATCATTAGTTACAGCCATTCCACCATAAACACTAGATACTATCTTATCCCTGCCAAAACTGAAAAAAGCTGCATCACCAAAAGTTCCGCAAAATTTTCCTTTGTATTTTGCTCCCAAAGAATGGGCACAATCTTCAATTAAATATAAATTATTCTTTTTTGCAATCTCTGAAATCTCATCTATTTTTGCTGGCCAGCCAAAAGTATGCTGAATCATAACTACTTTTGATTTAGGAGTCATCCTTCTTGAAAGGTCTTCAGCATCTAAATTCAATGTTTCATTTATATCAACATAAACTGGTTTTGCCTTTTTTGCCAAAATAGGAATTACTGCTGAATTACAGGTAAAACCTTGAAGTAAAATTTCATCATCTTCTTTTATTCCTAATGCATCTAAAATTGCCATTAAAGCTGAGCGTCCACTATTGAAAGAAAAAACATAATTTACTTCTAAATATTTTTTGAATTCTTCTTCTAATTCTTGAACTTCAGACCCTTCTTTCCATTCTTTTGATTTAAAAATCATTTTCAAAGATAAATCAATATCATCTTTTTCAGTGTTTGGTGATAGAGATATCAAAATTGGTTTTTGATATTGACAAAATTTCATAATTTTTAATATTTTAGCAGCTCAATCACCTTTTTCTGGATTCTACCTTCTAAAAGAATGACATCATTTTCTCTGTAAAAAGTCTTTATCTTTTCAACAATTTCTTTTGGTTCTTCAATGAATAAGATATTTTCTTCTTTTTGACCGCTCTTTATAAATCCTTTTTTGGTTTCTTTAAATCTATCTTTGGTCGTAATAATTGCTAAATCGCACACTTTGCCAATTTTTTCCCCTATTCTTTCGTGAACTTCTTTTGAAGCTCTACCTAATTCAATGAGACAGGGCATAACAATCGCTTTTTTACCTTCCCAAATTTTTAAATAGTCCAAGTGAGCTATTACTCCATCGGGATTGGCTGAATATGTTGAATCAATGATATCTAATCCTTTTTTTGCCTTAACCAATTTCATTCCTCCTTGCTCAGGCTTGATTTTTTGAGAAGCTTTTGAAATTTCGCTTAATTTCATTCCGAGCTCTTTAGCACACAAAGCTGCTAATAAAAGATTCTCAATATCTTGAGCTCCAAATAAATTTAATGTAAACTGGGCAAAATCCCCATCTTGTGAAAGTGCTTTAAAGGAAATGAATTCTTTTTCTATTTTGATATCTTCTGCCCAAATATCAGAAGTTTCTTTTTTAGAACAAAATCTTATATTTTTTAATTTGGGGTTATAAGTTTTGATTTTTGATTTTTGATTTTTGATTTTTTCGCTTTCTTCATTTAAAATCGCTAATCCATCTTCTGGTAAACTTTCTATCAATTCAAATTTCGTTTTTATAATATTTTCTTGAGACCCGAAGGTTGCCATATGTTGCTCATTAATACCAGTCAAAATTCCAATTTTTGGTTTACAAATATCCGCTAAAAGTTTTATTCCTCCTCGATTGTAAGATCCCATTTCAACTACGAAAACTTGGTGTTCTTTTTTTAAATCATTTAAAACACACTGGGAAATTGCAACTTCTGAATTTTGATGCTTAAGAGTTTTTAAAACTTTAAATTTTTCAGATAAAATCGTGGCTAAAAATTCTTTTGTCGAGGTTTTACCATAAGAACCTGTAATACCAATAACTATTAAATCTTTAAATTTTTTTCTTTTCTCTTTTGCTTTTTTAATAATCTTATTTCTAATTAAAACTGTTAAGGGTTGGAAAAAAAGCAAAATTCCAGAAGCAATAGCCGGGGTCAAAATATCGAATACCAAAAGCCAAAGAGTAAAAATTGAGGTTTTTTGAAATACAGAGAGAAGATAAAAAGTTTGAAATCCAAAACAAAAGAATATTAAAAAAGTCATCTTTTTAGTAAAAACTGGCTTTTTTAGTTTTTTTTGAAAAATATCAAAAAATACTTTTCCGGATTCAAGAAAATAAAAAATTGTTAAAAGAACTGGAAAAATAAACTTGAAAAAAATGAAAACAGGAATTAGAAAAATTTTAAAAATAGGTAAAAATAAAATCCTTTTCCCTTTCTCAGTCCGAAAATGGTCTAAAAATCGGCCGAGGTGATATTCTTTTAATTGCCAAAGGTAGAGCCAAAATAAAATTGCTTTTACTTCACGAATAAACCAAAAGAGGGAGGTTAAAAAATATACCATGTTAGGGTTTTAAAAATAAGACTATAACTTTAGCTAATTTCTCTGGTGCTTCTAAATGAGGGCTGTGGCCAAGTTTTGGTAAAATTTCGAGGTTTGAGTTCTTAATTTTTTCTTTAAAAATATAAGCAATTTTTAAGGGAACTATTTTATCTTTTTGGCCCCAAACTATCAAAGTCTCAGTTTTTACATCTGAAAGATCAGTCAAAAGATCTTCATCAAGAACTTTCTTAATTGTTTCTTTCATCACGCCTTTGGCTTTAACATAGTCTCTGTGGCGCAAAAAAATATAAAAAAGATTTCTAATACTATCTTTAAATCTTTTTAAAATTCTGGGGGAAAGAATAGCATTCCCTGTTTTAGCTAACCAAAAAAAAATTTTAGTGTTTAAAGTAGGTTTTTGTTTAATTCCAGCTGAATCACATAAAATTAATTTCTTTATTTTTTCTGAGTTTTTTTTTGCAAATCTAATAGCAATTCTTCCCCCAAAAGAATGACCAAATAAAAAAATTTTTTCTAATTTCTGAGAGTTCAAGAATCCATTCAACCATTCTGTATAATCATCTATACCCCAAGGTGTAGGAGGAGTTTTACTTTTTCCAAAGCCGGGTAAATCAGGACAAATGACTTTGTAACCTTTTTGAGCTAAAATTTCTTGGACTTTTAGCCAGGAATCGGAAGACCCTCCCCACCCATGCAAGATTAAAATCGCAGGGCCAAAGCCTGCGACTTTATAATTAATTTTTAAATTGTCAATTAAAACTTTTTCTTCATTCATTTTTTAATTTCATTAAATCCGATATATTTTTGCAGAACTTTTGGTACTTTTATTGAGCCGTCTTTCTGTTGATAATTCTCAATTATTGCAATCAAAATCCTGCCTATAGCAAGAGCAGTACCATTTATAGTATGGACAAAATTCAATTTTCCTGATTTATTCCGATAGCGAACACCCAATCTCCTGGCTTGAAAATCAGTACAATTTGAAGTCGAATGAGTCTCTCTGTACCTTCTTTCGTTTGGAAGCCAGATCTCAATATCATATTTTGCAGCAGTTGGAAATCCTAAATCGCCAGTGCACATTTGAACTACTCTGTAAGGTATTTTTAAAAGTTGTGTCAGTTTTTCTTCCAAGGATAAGAAAAAATTATGTTCATCTCTAGATTTCTCCGGATGGCAAAAGCTGAACATTTCAATTTTATCAAACTGATGAACCCTGAAAATGCCTCGAGTATCTCGACCATAAGAGCCAGCTTCTCTCCGAAAGCAAGTGGAAAAACCAAGATATCTTTTTGGTAAATCATTTTCTTTAAAAACTTCCTCAGCATGCATCGTCCCAAGTGGCTGTTCAGCAGTACCAGCTAAAAATAAATCATCTTTTGGCAAATAATAGGCTTGTTCTATGTCTGTCTGCTCTATGTACCCCATTCCTCTCATCATTTCCTTTTTCATCATTACCGGAGGGATAATCGGAGTAAAACCTTCTTTAATCAAAGTGTCGAAAGTAAAATTTATCAAAGCAAATTCCAATAAAACAGCTTCTTTCTTCAAATATCCAAATCTTGTTCCAGAGATTTTTGCCGCTCTTTTTACATCTATCAAATCCAACTCCTCTGAAATTTCTAAATAATTTTTTGGCTTGAAATTAAATTTTGGTTTTTGCCCTACCTCTCTCAAAACTACATTATCTCTCTCATTTTTTCCAACTGGTATTTTTTCTAAAGGTAAATTTGGAATTTGAAGCATAAGGTCGTTGAAATCCCTTTCTAATTTTTTTAATTTTTCTCTCAATCCTCCCTCTCTTTCATCGATTTTTTTCATTTTAGAAATAATTTTTTTCTTTTCTCTTTCGTTTTTTATCTTAGCAATCTCTTTTGAGGCCTTATTTTTTTGTGCTCTAATACTTTCTAACTCTTTTAATAAATTCCGTCTCTTTTCATCTAATTTTAAAAGCAAATCGATATTGACATTGATTCCTTTTTTTTGAGCTCCTTCTTTTACTTTTTCTGGATTTTCTCGGATGAATTTAATATCGAGCATTGTGGTACTGTAAGTTAATCACTTGCCCTTTTGGGCTCACTCTTTACTCGCCTAGATTCCTTTGGAATTTTTTGGCGGGCCCGACCTCTTTCCTTAAGGGGTTTTACTCCCATTTTGGTCTCAAGATCGGAAACAAAACCACTTCCCTTAGAGAAGAAGAGTCTGTTAATAATATCACTAATCTGTCAATTCCTAAACCAAGTCCAGTTGCCGGTGGCATCCCATATTCAAGGGCTTCCAAAAATTCCTCATCAGACCTTTGAGCTTCTTCAAATCCAGCTTTAAACATTTTCTCTTGTTCTTCAAGCCTTTCTCTTTGTTCGGTTGGATCGTTGAGTTCAGAATAGCCATTTATGAATTCTATTCCAGCTATCACTAATTGAAGATTAGCTATTTTTTCTGGATTTTCATCTAATTTTTTTGCCAATGGTTGAAATCCAACTGGATAATGAATAACAAAGGTAGGTTGAATTATTTTTGGCCGACAAATTTTTTTGAAAATTTCATCGGCAATTTCTGCTTTTGAAGCAGCTTCAGAAATTTCAATCTCAAGTTCTTTAGCCCTCTTTAAAATTCTCTCTCTGTTAAATTCTTCATAATTTATGCCAGCATATTTTTTAAGTAAATCTGAGAACTCAACTCTTTGCCAAGGAATTTTAAAATCAATCTCTTGGCCTTGGTATTTTATTTTTCTTTTTCTAAAGACTTTTCTTATTAAGTTCAAAAATAGTCTCTCAATTAATTTCATTAAATCTTTGTAATCAGCATAAGCCCAATAAAGCTCGAGTGTAGTGAAATCAGGATTATGATATTTGTCAATGCCTTCATTCCTAAAACATTTGCCGATTTCATAAATTTTCTCAAAGCCCCCAACCAAAAGTCGCTTTAAATAAAGTTCTGGGGCAATCCTTAAATATAAATCTAAATCTAAAGCATTCAAATGAGTCTTAAAAGGTCTGGCTTTAGCTCCACCATAAAGGGTCTGCAAAATTGGAGTTTCAACTTCCAAAAACCCTTCGCTATCAAGAAAATTTCTAATTTCCCTTAGTATCTTCGACCTTATCTCAAATTTCTTTTTTACATCAAGGTTAAAAATCAAATCTAAATATCTCTTTCTAAACCTCTCTTCTACATCTTTTAACCCATGCCATTTTTCGGGCAAAGGCAAAAGGCTTTTTGCCAACATCTTAAAATTAGAAGCTTCGATTGTTTTTTCACCTTTTTTTGTCTTTATCAAATAACCTTTTATTTCAATAAAATCACCGATATCAAAGTTATCTAAGAAAAATTTGTATCCATTTTCTCCTAACTTATCTTTTCTTAAAAGAGCTTGAAGCCTACCTGTTCCATCTTCAAAGTGTAAAAAAGTTGCTCCTCCGTGGATTCTTAAACTTCGAATTCTTCCGGCTAAAATTATTTCTTTTTTTATTCTTGCTAAATAAGAAAATTTATCTAAAGCCTCTGAAATCTTGTGAGTTCTTTTTACTTTTCCAGGATAGGCATTTAAACCTGCTGATTTTATTCTTTTTAACTTTTCGAGACGAACTTTTTTTAATTCATCCATATTAATTTTTTACCAGTAGTAGAGATTTTCTCTCACCACTGGGTTTTATTTTACTTCAAATTTTCTTTTCTTTCAATTATCTTGAGAAATACCATTCCAAAATATTTTTAGCTGTTGGGACCGCAACCTGATAACCTGGCAATCCCTTGGCATCTTCAAAAACTATCGTCAATAAAATTTCTGGATTATCATAAGGAGCGAAAGTTGTTATCCAAATGTTGTAACAATTCTCACAACCTTTTCTAAAAACTTGAGCAGTTCCGGTCTTAGCAGCTGTTGAAACTGGTAATGTATTTAATAAAACAGCAGAAGCTTGTGGAGCATTTTTCCCAGTCACTGCATTTCTCATTCCTTCTCTGACTATTTTGAGATTTTCTGAACTAATGAAGTTTTCTCTGATAATTTTTGGTTCAATTGTTTCAATTTCATTCTTTTTTTCATCTAATATTTTCCAAACTAAATGAGGTGCGTATAATTTTCCTCCGTTGGCTATAGCTGAAAAAGCAGTCGCTACTTGAAGAGGAGTGGTTAAAATATAACCCTGTCCTATTGAAAGATTATAAGTATCACCATCCCACCAATTTTCTCCTAGAGTTTTCTTTTTCCAATCAGGATCAGGAACTAAACCAGTAGCCCATTCAGAAACAGGAAGGTCGATTTCAGGAATTTGCCCCCAACCAAAAAGGTGGAGATATTTTTTAATTCTTGAGGGTCCTAAACCCTCCTGTTCTTCATATCCTCCGCCAATTGTATAAAAATAAACATTACAAGATTCAGCAATAGCTTTTCGAAGATCAGTCCAACCGTGGACTGTCCAATCTTCTTTTTTGGTACTTTCTCCTGGTTGGTAGGGATGAGGAATATCAATAAAGCCTTGGCAATTTATTCTTTTATCAGCATTGATTATTTTTTCTTCTAAAGCAGCTGAGGCAATGAAGGGTTTTATGGTTGAACCGATTAAATATTGGCCAGATGTGACCCTATTTAAAAGAGGTTCTTCGGGATTTTGAAAAAGAGATTTTATCTCCTCGAATTTTCCTTCACTAAAAACATTATTGTCAAATGAAGGAATTGAAACAAGGGCTAAGATTCCTCCTGTCCTTGGATCCATGGCTATGGCAGCTGCCTTATTTGACCCCATATCTTTTAACTGTTTTTCCAATTCTTCTTTTATTTTCTTTTGAAGTTCAAAATCTAAATATAAAAGAAGGCTTTCCCCTGGTTCAGGTTTAGCAATAATTTCTTTTGAGATGATTTTTCCTTGAGCATCTCTTTCAATCTGGATTTTTCCTGGATTTTTCCTTAAATCTTTTTCATAGAATCTTTCCAAACCCTCTCTACCTATATAGTCATCAATTGAATAAAAATCTTGATTTTCTCTTAGTTCTTCAGCACTGATTTTTCCCAGATAACCCAGAATATGGGAAAGAGATTCGTCTTTATATCCTCGGACATTTTTTGTCGATATCTCAAAACCCGGGAGTTCGTCTATTTTAGTTTCTAAAATTATCAAAGTTTGAAGGTCTTCGATTGGAAGATTAAAGGATTCTGAATCTATCTCTCTTTTTAATTCTTCTTCTTCTTTTTTATTTAAAATAGCAGAGAGTTTTGCTATTATTTTTTCTCTTTCGTTTTGGTCTTGAGGTAATTTTTCTTTTTTCAAAATTAAATTGAAATTTAATTCATTGAAAACCAATTGCTCCATCTTTCTATCGTATATCACTCCTCTCTGAGCCTGAAGAAAGTCTAAAATATATTTATTTTGTTCTGATAATTTTGACAGGTTTTTCCCTTCTACTACTTGAAGCTGAATTATCCTTAAAAAAAGGGAAAAAAGCAAAAAAAGAGAAAGAAAGAAAAGTGATTCCAAAACTTTTTTTAAAAGCGGAACTTCAAGTTTTTTCTCAGAGATTCCAATTTCTTCTTCTTTCTTATGGGTCAACCTGTCCAACAGGATTTCATGAGGCTCTATCTCTTCTTTAGAATAGAGTTTTACTTTTTTACCTTTAAGGTTTTTTGATAAAGGGAATTCGAACATGTTTTTTTATAATCTCGGTTAAAAATAATAAAGAAAAGGAAATTAAAGTCCAAAAGCCAAAAAATTTTGTCGAAAATAAATCGAGGAAAAAGCCAGCTAAAAAAGCAGAAAAAAATATTAATTTTTTTTCTAAAGCCAGAAAAAAAGAAATTAAAACCATTGCCAACAAAGGAAGATTCACCCCGTGGTAGAAAAATCTCACTACTGGGTTTAAAAATGAATCTGATTTTAAAAAATGAGGTAGAAAACTTGATTGTAAAATGGCCAAAAAATAAAAGATTAAAATTAAGATAGAAATTTCTTTTACCATTTTTTTATAAGAAAGAGGTTTTCAATTTCTTCAATTTGACAGGCTGGTAAAATTTGAGCTTTTTGAAATGGTTCTAAGTCAGATTTTTCAATTTTTGTTATTTTGCCGACCAAAAGTCCTTTTGGAAAAATACCTCCTTGGGCTGAAGATATGACTAAATTTCCCTCTCCAATTTCAATCTCCTTGGGAATAAATTCTAAGAGTATTTCAGAGCCGCCTTCTCCCTTTGCCTTAAAGATTTCGTTTTCTGAATTTAAAATTTTAACATCGAATGAAGTTTCTTTAGAGGTTAAAAGTTGAATTTTCGAAAAATCATCCAAAGCTTTAGAGGTATTCCCGCACAAAATTTTTCCTTCAGTGATGGCAGGAAATCCTTCTTTTACTCCGTCTTCTAAACCTTTATCAATTATTAAAACATCTTTTGATGTCTCTTTTCCAATGACGTTGGCAAAAATTAGCTCGAAATCCTCTTCTAAACTAATCTTTAGAGCTTCCCTCAATCTTTCATTTTCATTTTTAATTTCGTTTAAAAAGGCAATTTCTTGAAGTAATTTTTTATTTTCTAATCTTAAATTTTCATTTTCTTTTTTTAAGCTTTCAGCTCTAAAAATTCCAGAGAAAAAATCTGATATTTTATCTCCCGACCTCCAAAAAAATCTCTGAACAGGACTCGATATAAGATAAAAGAAATTTTTAAATTTCCCTGAAAGAGGAGTTAAATTTAGTACTAAAAAAAATGCGATTAGGAAAAAAAATATTAAAAAAGTAAATTTAGAGAGCTTCATTGATTTATTATACCAAAAAATAAACCCAGTAGTGAGATTCTCTACTACCGGGTGAAAGGTTAAATACAAAAGTGGGGACTACCTACTTTCGCCCACGAAGGACTATCATCGGCCTTGAGGAATTTCACAATTCTGTTCGAAATGGGAAGAAGTGGAACATCCTCAGTATAGTCCCCACCCCTGTATTCAACCAATTACTAAATTTAGGTAAGTGGTCAACGATTGCTAGCCAAAAGAATGTCCGATTAGTAGCACTCGGCTCAATCCCTTACGGGACTTACACCTGTGCCCTATCAAGGTCGTAGTCTCCAACCGGACTATGAGCCCTAATCTTGAGGTAGGCTTCGCACTTAGATGCTTTCAGTGCTTATCCCGTCCCAACGTAGCTACCCAGCTATGCTCTTGGCAGAACAACTGGTACACTAGAGGTTGGTTCAGCCTGGTCCTCTCGTACTAAGACCAACTCCTCTCAAGGCTCAACGCCTGCGGTAGATAGGGACCATACTGTCTCACGACGTATTGAACCCAACTCACGGGTCTCTTTAATCGGCGAACAGCCGAACCCTTGGGAGCTTCTCCACCCCCAGGATGAGACGAGTCGACATCGAGGTGCCGAACAGGGCCGTTGATATGGACTCGCGGGCCCTACTAGCCTGTTATCCCCGGCGTAACTTTTGTCTGCTGATCTTCTCCCTTTCTATAACGAGAAGTCGGTTCACTAAGTCCTGGTTTCCCAACTGTTCGGAACATCTTCCTCACAGTAAAGCCGGCTTTTCCCTTTGCAGGACCACTCCGATTTCCATCCGGAGCTAGCCGACCTTTGAACGCCCTCGTTACTTTTTAGAGGGCAACTGCCCCAGTTAAACTGCCCAATTGACACTGTTTCTGCTTCAACAGCCGATTAGAACTAAGAGTTCAAAAGGCAGGTGTTTCATTGGCGGCTCTGTCTAGCCCGGGAGCCAGACTTCATAGCCTACCTGCTACGCTACGCATCCGAACCCAAAATCCAATGCCAACCTGCAGTAAAGCTGCCGGGGTCTTTCCGTCTAGCCGCAGGTAAAGCGCGTCTTCACGCTTACTGTATTTTCACCGGGCTACTCCTGGAGACAGTCTCTAGGTCGTAAAGCCTTTCATGCGGGCCGGAACTTACCCGACAAGGGATTACGCTACTTTAACACGGTCAGAGTTACCGCGGACGTTCACCTGTGGCTTGAAGCAGTGAGCCCGAACACATAAAATTTATGTGCTTGGACCCCCACCCGTAACACACAAGTACTGGTCAGGCCTCAGCCCCTATACCTCCTCTTACGAGTTAAGCAGGGACCTGTGTTTTTGATAAACAGTCGCCTAGAGAACTTTCGCTGCGCCCCCTACTATTTGATAGTAGAGGAAACCCATCTCGCGAACTTACGGGTAGTTTTTTTGCCTAGTTCCTTCAGGAGTTTTCACCCGTTCGCCTTAGCATTCTCAGCCAACCCACCTGTGTCGGTTTGCGGTACGGATGCTATATCTTTAACCCTATAAGTTTTTCTGGGCAATCCATTCCATCTAAGATGGGGAAAAACTCCCCTCAGGAAAGCCAATAATCCCCTTAGACTATTGAATTGCGTCACTCTTCAGAAAGATATAGCAGGGCCGGAATATTAACCGGCTGTCCATCCCTCGCTCTCCTTTCGGAGGCAAGGTTAGGGCCGCCTAACCCCTGGTTGATCATCATTGCCAGGGAAACCTTGGGCTTCTGGCGTGCGTTGCTCTCAAACGCATTGCGGTTACTCATGCCAACATTCTCGCTTCTCATCGCTCCATCAAGCCTCACGGCTTGACTTCACTGCAATGAGAATGCTCCCCTACCCCAAAGCATATAAAAAATTTATATGCTTAGTCCCATCTTCGGTGTTAAGCTTTAGCCCCTATAAATCTTCGGCGCAGAACCCCTTAGCTAGTAAGCTATTACGCACTTTTTGAAGGATAGCTGCTTCTGAGCTCACCTCCTAGCTGTCTAAGAAATTCCACCTCCTTATTTTGCACTTAGCTTAAACTTAGGGACCTTAGATTGGGATCAGGGCTGTTCCCCTTTTGAGCCTGGACCTTAGCGCCCAAGTTCTGACTCCAGGGATTACACTAAGAGCATTCGGAGTTTGGTAGAAATACCTGAGAAAATCCCACAATATTTCTTCCAGTGCTCTACCTCTCTTAGCTACTTCCCTAGGCTAACCCTAAAGATATTTCGGGGAGAACCAGCTATTCCCAAGCTAGATTAGTCTTTCGCTCCTTACCACAGCTCATCTCAGGATATTGCACGATCCACGAGTTCGGGCCTCCTCCGTCATTTCTGACGGATTCACCCTGGCCATGGCAAGCTCGCTTGGCTTCGGGTCTTACAGGTTTCCCTAACGGGCTATTCACCCTCGCTTTCACTATGCCTCCTCTCGTTTTGCGAGATTAGACTTGGAAAACCTATAAACTCGTTGGCTCCTTCTCCAATAGGTACGCCATCACCAAACACATAACAAGTTATATGCTCAGCTCTGACTCCTTGTAAGCAGATGGTTTCAGGTTCTATTTCACCCCCCTCACCGGGGTACTTTTCACCTTTCCCTCACGGTACTGGTGCACTATCGGTGACCGGGTAGTATTTAGCCTTGGCAGCATAGTCCTGCCAGCTTCCCACAAGGTTTTCATTCCTCGTGGTACTTAAGAAAATAACAAGGAGCGTAATATGGTTTTCGCCTACTGGACTGTCACCATCTATGGTACCTCTTTCCAGAGTGTTTGGGCTAACCACTTTACCTAGGTGCTCTCCCTCGAAAGTATTCCAATGCATCAGGAATACCTCCGACGCTATATTCTTTACAACCCCATTGTAAATAATGGTTTGGGCTCCTCCCCTTTCGCTCGCCGCTACTAAGGGAATAAACTTCGTTCTCTTTTCCTCCGCTTATTGAGATGTTTCACTTCAGCGGGTTCGCCTCCGCCTTATCAGCGGACAATCCAATTTATCACTGGATTAGGTTTCCCTATTCGGAAATCCTCGGATCAAAGGTTGCTAGACACCTCCCCGAGGCTTATCGCAGCCACGCCACGTCCTTCATCGCCTCCCAGTCCCAGGGCATCCTCCATCTGCCTGTAAATTTTTGGCTAGCAATCGTTAACCGCTATTTATTTTATTACTTATCCTATATTTGATTTTCAATGTTCTGTCCTACTCTGTCCTACCAATCAAAAACCGCTTCTTTCGAAAGCGGTTTCAAAGAGGCAAAAAATGCCGAACTTAACCGCTTTCTAGTTTAAATAAATTTACTCGGTTTTCCATGGTAGTATCTTATTTTAGCAAACTGAAATACCTTGTCAAGTGGACCCGAAGGGACTTGAACCCATAACCTCCTCATTGCAAATGAGGTGCTCTAACCATTGAGCTACGGGCCCTTGTGTGCGCGTGGGAGGGATCGAACCTCCGACCTCTTCTTTATCAGAGAAGCGTTCTACCACTGAACTACACGCGCGGTTTTTCTAAGATAAAGAGTTTTTTCTTAACAGGAAAAGATGAAATTTCTTTTTCAAAAACCAACTTTAATTTTATATCATTGAAAACGTCTTTCCAATTTTTATCATCTCTGAAATTTATTTTACTTTCTCTGCTTTTTTGGAAAAGAAAATTATAAGAAAAGTAATGAAGTTGACAAATTAATTTTGATAAAAATCCTTCGGTTAAATCTTCATAAACTAAAATTTTTTCTTTAGAAACTCTTTTTGCTTCTTTCAAAAGAGATATCGGATCTTGAGCATGATGTAAAACATAGTTTATCAAAACAACATCAAAAAAATCTTGAGGAAAAGGTAAACGGAAACCATCAATTATAGCAAAGGGAATTTTTTTAACTCTTTGGTCTTTGATGTCTGCCCCTACAATCTTAGCTTTAAAAAATTTTCCAAATTCATTAGCTACAATCCCAGAACCACAACCCAAATCCAAAATATTTGAACCTTCTTCGATAAAATCTTTACAATCAAAACACATTTTTCTCGCCGCTCTTTGATAAAACTCTGAAAAAATTCGATAATAATTCATTTTACCTTGCCAAAACTTCCGATGATTAAATCAGGAATTAATTTTTTAAAGTCCTTTCCTTTTATTTTTATTGAAAAATTATAATCTCCGCCACTTAAAATTATCTCTTTTTCCTTTAACAGGGATTTATCAACTAAGGTTTGAGTTTTCCATAAATTTCCAAAAGGAGGTAATGTTCCAACTTTCGCGCCTTTAAATTTTTGTTTTATTTGCTTTTCAGAGACAAAATCAACTTTTTTTGCTTTAGTTAATTTTTTAAACTTTTTTAAATCTAAGTTTTTGTTAGCTGAAATTAAAACAATAGATAACTCCCCATTTTTCTTTAAGATAAGAGTTTTGCCGATAATTTTTTGTTTTACTTTTAGAGTTTGAGCTTTATCAAAAGCAGTATAAACTGTCTTATGTTTTAATATCTCGTATTTTATCTTGTTTTTTTCTAAAAAATTAATAATTTTTTTTGGTATGGCCATATAAAAATTATATCAAAATAAAAAAAACCTTCAAGGTTTTGAGCTTTTCAGAGTTGCCTCGGATCTCGATTTTGGGCTCCGAGATCAACGCCCTAAATTCGAGAATAGAGCTCTCCATTCTCAAACTTAGTCAACACTAATAAAAATTGAGTAATCCACGAGCAGCTTCCGCTACCCGTGCCTTGTTACGACTTCGCCCTTCTCACCGAACCCAGCTTGGCCCCGGAAAATCCGGTACTTCAGCTGTTCCCGGCTCGCTTGGCGTGACGGGCGGTGAGTACAAGGCCCAGGAACGTATTCATCGGAACGTGGCTGATTTCCGATTACTAGCGATTCCGGCTTCACAAGGTCGAGTTGCAGACCTCGATCCGGACTAAGATCGGTTTTTAGGGATTAGCTCCGCTTTACAGCTTGGCAACCCTTTGTACCGACCATTGTAACACGTGTGCAGCCCAGAGCATAAGGGCCATGCTGATTTGGCGTCGTCCTCGCCTTCCTCCAGGTTGACCCTGGCAGTCCCCTATGACACATGAAACATAGGGTAAGGGTTGCGCAGGTTTTGGCATCTAAGCTTGCGCCTCAAGGTACCTGCTGACGACAACCATGCAGCACCTGTACCAGTGTCCTTGTGACGGGTATATCTGAGTTTCCTCAGATTTTCACTGGTATGTCAAGCTCTGGTAAGGTTCCTCGCTTGTTGTCGAATTGAGCCACATGTTCCACCGCTTGTGTGGGCCCCCGTCTATTCCTTTGAGTTTTAGCCTTGCGACCGTACTCCCCAGGCGGGACACTTAACGCGTTAGCTTCGCTACTTGTAGGGTCGACACTACAAGTGACTAGTGTCCATCGTTTAGGGCGTGGAATACCGGGGTATCTAATCCCGTTCTCTCCCCACGCTTTCGTCCCTCAGCGTCAGGGTCACCCCAGCTGGCTGCCTTCGCTTTTGGTGTTCCGGCCGATATCAACGGATTTCACCCCTACACCGGCCGTTCCGCCAGCCTCTAATGCCCTCTAGTTAGAGAGTATCTAAAGCATTCCTCAGGTTGAGCCCGAGGTATTTAACCTTAGACTTCTCTAGCCGCCTACGGACCCTCTACGCCCAATAAATCCGGATAACGCTCGGGGATTCTGTCTTACCGCTGCTGCTGGCACAGAATTGGCATCCCCTTATTCCTCCGTTACACTCAAGGATTGCTCCCTTGTTCACAGAGAAAAGCGGTTTACAACCCGAAGGCCTTCTTCCCGCACGCAGCGTCGCTGGTTCAGAGTTTTCTCCATTGACCAATATTCTCGACTGCTGCCTCCCGTAGGAGTCTGGCCCGTGTCTCAGTGCCAGTGTCGGCGAACAAGCTCTCACTCCGCCTACCCGTCATAGCCTAGGTAGGCCATTACCCTACCTACTAGCTGATAAGCCGCGGGCCGATCCCAAAGCAGAAAGAGAAAATTCTCCAACTTTTTACTCACCAGTTTTTTAAAACCAGTGAGACTATCAGGGATTAGCCTAAGTTTCCCTAGGTTGTCCCTGTCTTTGGGGTTCGTTACCCACGTGTTACTGACCCGTTTGCCGCTATCCGCCAAAATTTTGCAAGCAAAACTTAAGCAGACCGCTCGACTTGCATGTCTTATCCACGCTGCCAGCGTTCATCCTGGACCAGGATCAAATCCTCAAAAGACCCGCCTGCAACGCTATGCGTAGCATTGCGGGCAGGAAAGAAACGAGGCAACTCCGAAAAGCTCATCTCATATTAAATTTTAATGTTCTATTCTTTAGATGAAAAATCAGGAAGAGACTTCCTGATTTTTTCTCTCGCATATCTATACTCTTTTTCTCTTTACTTACAAACTCCGCCTTTTTTCTTTTTTCTTTTCTTCTTAGCCATATTAGTTAGTCTCTTCTATCTTTATTTTATCTCTTTTCAAAAACTTTTGTCAAGAGCCGAGGAGAGGACTTGCACCCCCAACCTGCGGTTTACAAAACCGCTGCTCTACTGTTGAGCTACCTCGGCTTAGGCGATGGCGAGCAGGCAAAACTGTTGTTCTACCGCTGAGCTATGTAGGCTCATTCATTTTCTTTTTTATTTCTTCCCAATAATTATCTTTTTCTTTCTTTTTCTTTTCAACTGTTTTCTTTCTCAATTCTTGAAGCCATTGAAAAGTTTTATTGTCGGTTTTTAAACTTAAGAGGCGAATTTTATAAACTATTTTTTCTAAAAAATTTTCATAAGAAAATTTTTTAAATGGGTTGAAGTTCTTAAGCCTTCTTTTATAAATTGAAATTAGGCGCTCTCGTTTTTCTTCTTGAATCTCAGGAAGAGAAACTAAAATCGGAAGTTTCCTAAAAATTATCGTTGCTATTCCAGAAAAGGAAATTAATAAAGTTAATTTAACTATTATCTCATAACTCATATCTGATAAATCTCCTTATTGTAATATTTTCGCCAAATTTAGCAATATGTTCTTGAATTAAATTTTTAATCGTTTTATTTTGGTCTCTTATCCAAAGTTGTGATAAAAGGTCTTTTTCTCCCATAGCTGCAATTTGCAAACAAATTTCATGAGCCAGTTCTTGAAATTTAGTAGAACGAGCAACAAAATCGCTTTCACAATTAATTTCTAATAATACTCCAATTCTTTTGTTAGGGTGAATGTAGCCCTCAATTATTCCTTCACCAGTTTCCCTTCCAGACCTTTTTGAAGCAAAGTCCCCTCCCCATTCTCTTAAAAACTCCTTTGCTTTTTTTAAATCGCCGCCAGCTTTTTCTAAGGCTTTTTTACATTCAGAAATGGAAAGCGAAGTTTCTTGGCGAAGTTTTTTTATTTTTTCAAGAGAAATCATTTTGTTTTCTTTGCTTTTGATATTATCTCTTTTGCCTTTTTTAGAATATATTTCACTGAAGAAATAGCATCATCGCTTGCTGGTATAGGGAAATCCACCAAAGTTGGGTCGCAATTTGTGTCAGATATTGCTATTATTTTTATTCCTTTTTCTCTTGCTTCTTTTACTGATAGGGCATCTTTTTTCATATCCAAGACAAAAACGGCGTCTGGCAATCTTTCTAAGTTTCTCAATCCGCCAAATTTTTCTTCTAATTCAACAAGCTTTCTATCTATTAACATTTTTTCTTTTTTTGTATATTTATCGAATTCTTCTTTTTTCTTTTTTTCTTCCAGTTCCTTCAAATATTCTACTCTTTTTTTGACAACTTCAAAATTAGTGAATGTACCGCCAAGCCATCGGTGATTGACATAGGGAAAACCACAATCGTCAGCAAACTTTTTCACCAATTCTTTTAATTGAATCTTTGTTCCCACAACTAAGATAATTTTTTTTTCGGTAATTAACCGATAAATAAATTTGAGTGCTTCTTCTAATTTTTCTTTAGACTTTTCAAGATCAATAATATAAATGGTATTTCGCATTCCAAAAAGATAAGGTAACATCTTTGGATTAAGCTTTGAGGTTTTATGTCCAAAATGAAGACCGGCTTCAGCCATTTCTTCTATTTTTAAATTAAAATCTTTAATTTCCATAAAACTACATATACCACCTTTTTAAGCTTGGAGCAAGCCCTTGATTTTTAGTTTAAAATCGATTAAAATTTAAACCCAGTAGTGAGATTTTTCTACTTCGTAGAAAAGAACTCTCTCTACGGAGTTTAATATTAAGTAAAATTATGAAAAAGAATATACATCCTAAATACTACGAAAAAGCGACTATTCGTTGCATTTGTGGGGCTACTTTTGAAGTGGGTTCCACCAAAGAATATATGGAAGTTGAAATTTGTTCTCGTTGTCATCAGTTTTATACAGGAAAAAGAAGACTGTTAGAAAAATTATGGAAAAAGAAAAAATAAAAAAAGAAGATAGAGAAGTTTCAAAAAAGCTCAGTTCAACTGAGCTAGTTTCTAATTTTGAAGAAATAGAATCTAAAATCGGCTCAATTATTGTTGAAATTCGAGCTGGAGTCGGAGGCGAAGAAGCAGCTCTTTTTTCGAAAGATCTCTTTAAGATGTATTCAAAATATGCGGTATTAAAAAATTGGAAACAAAAAATTTTGGATTCAAATCCGAGTGAGCTGGGAGGGTTCAAACAAATAGTTCTTGAATTAAAAAATGGAGATGTGTTTCCAAAAATGAAATACGAAGCCGGCGTTCACCGAGTCCAAAGAATCCCAGTTACTGAAAAGTCAGGGAGAATTCATACTTCAACGGTAACAGTAGCTGTTTTACCAAGACCAAAGAAAGCAATAATTAAAATAAATCCGAATGATTTAAAAATGGATTTTTATAAAGCTTCGGGTCCCGGAGGTCAATACGTAAATAAAAGAATGACTGCCGTCAGAATAACTCATCTACCAACAGGAATCGTTGTCACTTCACAAGCTGAGAGAAATCAACATCAAAATAAAGAAAATGCTATATCTATTTTGGAGGCAAAGATTTTGGAAAGAGAGAGATTAAAAAAAGAACAAGAAGTTTCTACTAAACGGAAATCACAAATTGGTTGGGCAAAAAGAGCAGAAAAAATCAGAACTTATAATCTTCCTCAAAATAGGATAACGGACCACAGAATTAAAAAAAGTTGGCACGAGATAGATAAAATTATGGATGGAAGATTAGACCCAATAATTAAATCTTTAGAAAAAAAGCTAACCTCCTTCTAATTCCCTGATATCCTTTTCAAATTCAGTAGCCTTTACCAATACTTGATCGGCGTACCATCTAAACCTGCTATCTATTCTGCCTGCAAAATATATCATAGCTGCTTTCCATTCTGCTTCAGGAATTCTTTTGTCAGCTCCGTAATCAGCTAAATAGAGAGCGGCAGCTAAAAAAGAGTCTTTTATCTCCCAGGGGTCAGCCGCTTTTTTAATAATTTCAGAAACCCTTTTTCTATATCTTACCCAGGTTGAAGGAATAAATTGAGCAGGACCCATCGCTCCTCCCCAACCAAAACTCATAGGACAAGAAACCAAGGTGTTAAAAGGATCTCGTCCTAATTCTTCTGTAATAGATAAAAATGGTTTAACATCTCTTGTTGGGCTCATCACCCGGGAAATTTCTTCTCCTGTCTTTGCTCTAACACCTCCACCTGTTTTTGTGTCCCTTAAAAAACATTGACCAACGTTTTGTCCAATCCTAGATTCCTGTTCTAAAACCGCCAATAAAAATGCTGGTCTAACACCAGTAATTTCATAAACAAATTTACTGATCTCGTAGGCTTCACCGAATGTCGGAGCTCTTGCTACACCTATTAATTCAAAAATTCTCGATCTAATTTCAGCTGCTTTCTTTTCCTTTTCGGCTAATAATTTTTGATATTCTGATTCCTGGCCTTTAGTTTCCTCCAAAAGCCAATCTTTATCCCCTTTTATATTTTCACTTTCTTTTTTTTGTAAAGATTGAATCGAAAGTAATCTTTCCACGTCTATTTTTTCCTCGTCCAGAAATGTTTTTTCACTTTCTAAAAAAGATTTTAAATCTTTTATTTCTTTTAATAACTCTTGGTTTTCAGAGTGCAAAATTTGAAGTTGATTTAAGCTGTCGAAAAAATCCGAAAGTGTCCTTTCAGAAAGCAAAATTTCAAAAAAACTCTTTTGGTCCTCTTCGTAAATTGTTCTTAAAATATTGGTTATTTGCTCTCTTTTATTTTCAATCCTTAGAGAAGTTTTATCTATTGATGTTTCAGTTTCTTTAATTTGAAACCCTAAATCTTTGACCATCAACTGATTTTCTTGAATCTGGAGATCGAGTTTGGCAATCTTTGTCCTTAAGATATAAATTTCATTTTGAAGAGTTTTCTTTTCTTTTTCGGTTTCTTGGATTGGAGATAAATTTCCTTGAGGATTAGAAAGTTTTGAGGGCTGGGTAGAGGTAGGAGATTCTTGGGCAAAACTAAAACTTGAGAAAAGAAAAGTTAAAAAAATAAAGAAAAATAAAATTTTTTTTATTTTCAAAAAATTTTGCATTTTACTCTTCTTTTTTTTCTTCTTTTTCTTCCTCTGTTATTTTCTCCACTTCTTCAACCTTTTCTTCAATTGGTTTTTCCAATTCTTCTTCAACTTTTTCTGGCATTGCAATAAAGGCCACTATCTCTTTTTTATCTCTTAAAACCTCAACCTCTTTTGGCAATTTTAAATCCTCAATTAAAATTCGGTCTTTAAAGGTTTTTAATTTCGATACGTCAGTCTTTATTTCTTTGGGAATATCTTTTGGGAATGCTTTTATTTCTATCTCAGAAAAATTTTTGACTAACGTTCCTTTTGACTCTTTTACCGCCACGGATTCTCCTTCAAATAAAAGTGGTACTGTAGCTACTATTTTCTCTTTGAGAGGAGGTTGATAAAAATCAATATGAGTCGGTCTTCCAGTTAAAGAATCTATTTGAATTTCTTTGACTAAAGCTTCATATTTTTTCTTTTGCCCTTCGATTTTTAAAGAAATTAAAGAGCTCTCCCCTACTTCTTTTAAAATTTTTTCAAACTCTTTTAAGTCAATTTCTAAGGGAAGATTTTTTATTTTTTCACCATACAAAACAGCAGGCAAAATACCCTTTTTTCTAAGAGATTTTACTTTTTTACCAAAGTTTTTTCGAATTTTAGCTGGCAGAATTAACATTATGTTTTATAATTTCTCTTGTATCGTGAATTCGTTGGAGTAAAATCTTTTATTTTCGCTAAAGAGATCTCCAATTGCGCAGCCTTGACAAACTGGAACAGAGATTCTATGGGAACCTTCATTTACAAATTCTAATTTAATTTCAAATGTTTTTTCCTGGCCTGGTTTTACGCAATTTTCAATAATATCCATCTTCAGACATTTTCCATAAGGATAGAATTCCCATTCTCCGTCTTTATTTTCTAAATAATAAGGATAGCAAGAAGAAAAGCAAATATTCCTTCTAAAATCATTTTTTATTTTTATTCTCAAGCTTTCCTTTATCTCATATTCTTGTCTATCAGTGTTGATAAGCACTTTTCCACTATTCTGAAAAAATTCCAAAAAATACCAACCAACAACTAAAATAAATATGATAACCAAAATTCCAATCAATATTTTGGTTTTTATGGTCATTATCTCTTTCTAATTTTGAATCTTTTTTCCAATTCTCTTAATGTCTCCATTACTCCTGTGTATTCCAATTCAGACATGGGGAGCATAGCTGACCCTGAAAATCCCTGCTTCCTTATTTCTTCTGCCTTTTGAGAAACTTTGTTCCTCACATAATCCCAATAAGGATGATCAAAACAATCTGCTGGTTCAGTTAATTTTCCATTCCTCATTGAAAATGCTAAACAAGAAATGCAAGGAGGGCCATCGAAAAATGAAATAGCTGAATTTTTCTTTACTGGCATTAATGGTCCAGTATGAGAACCTCTCATAAAACCAGCAACATAATGGCCTATTGTATAAGGTGATAAAATTTCTCCTGTAGCTGGGAAATCGCGCTGGGTCCTAATTAACATCACAGGGTCATCCTTTCCAACATACTTTCCAGCAATATTGTGCAGTCTTGTAGTAGAAACCGATGCAATTTGTTCTCCTGAAGTCCTTAAGAAAATTGATTCAACAACAAAGCGACCCGTATCTCTTAAAAGAGTAGCAATATCATAGGTTTGCTCAGGAGTGACTAATTCGATAATTCTATCTGCTTTTGTATAAGAAACATCCATTATAACAAACTTAAAACCCTTTTTAATTCTTGGAGATAAAATTAAACCCGCACAATGCATAGGGTCAGTAAAAGCTAAATAGAGCGGTAAATTAAAGGCTCCTGGCTCTGTTTTATCTGCCATAAACATTAAAAAGGGCTCAGCGGGTCGTTCTTCAATTTCTATTTCTGATACTTGAGGACCCATTCCTTTTACATTTCCAGAAAAAGCTTCTACTAATAAATCTTGTCCTGCTCCGTAAAGCCCTTGTTCTTTTGCTATCTCCGTTCCTGATAAAAAAGCATCCCAACAGAGTTTATGAATTTTTTCGTTTAAAACTCCTTTTTGATGAGTGGTTAAAATAGCAATGTCGTCTCCGGTATGGCCAACATAATAATCGATTACTAATCCCTTACTTTTTCGCTTTATATAATTTTCCACTTCTTCCAAAAGCTTTTTGCTAGGTTTAATATGACCGCCAATGCTTCCAATATCTGCTTTAATGATTGATAAAGTAATTTTTGCCATATTTAAATATTTTTAAAGACTTGACCTTTATTTTATTTTAGCAAGTTTTAGAATTGTTTTAATGACTGTGTCTGGGTTTAAAGACATTGATTCAATTCCTTCTTTCATTATAAATTCGGCAAATTCAAGAAAATCAGAGGGTGCTTGACCACAGATTCCGCAATATTTTTTCTTTTTTTTACAAAGCCTAATAATTTTACTTACCATTTTCTTTACCGCTTCGTTTCTTTCATCTCCAACTTTAGAAACTAAAGCCGAATCTCTATCCAAACCCAAAACTAATTGAGTTAAGTCGTTTGAACCGATTGAATAGCCGTCAAAAATTTCCAAAAATTCTTTAGCTAAAATAATATTCGAGGGAATTTCACACATGACAATGACTTTCAAACCATCTTTTCCTTTTTTTAATCCATTTTTTGCCATCAGATTCAAAACTTTTTTTCCTTCTCTAATTGTTCGACAAAAAGGAACCATCACCCAGATATTTTTAAGACCAAAAATATCTCTTGCTCTTTTTAGTGCCTGGCATTCCATTTCAAAAGCAGGTTTAAACTTTTCGTCGTAATACCTTGAAGCTCCACGCCAACCCATCATTGGGTTTGATTCCTCTGGTTCAAAAAGCTCTCCGCCAATTAAAGCTCGGTATTCATTGGTCTTAAAATCGGATAATCTAATAATAACTGGTTTTGGAGAAAAGGCAGCTGAAATTTGAGATATCCCTTCAGCTAATTCTTTAATAAAATAAGCTTTTTTATCTTTATACTCGTGGGTTAACTTTTCAATTTTCTTTTTCAATTTTTTATCTCTTATTTTTCTAAAATGATAAAGAGCCAGAGGGTGAATTCTAATTTTTTCAGCCAAAATAAATTCTATCCTAGCTAAACCCACTCCTTCATTTGGCAAAAATGAAGTCTTAAAAGCAATGTCTGGAGCTCCAATATTTATCATAATTTTCGTTTTCAATTTCGGAATTTTCTTTAAATTGTATTTTTGAATTCCATATGGAATTTTGCCTAAAAATATTCTTCCATTTAATCCTTGAGTGCAATCAACGGTTATAACTTTTCCTGTTTTTAAAATTTTAGTTGAAGTTCCTGTTCCAACCACACAGGGTATGCCTAATTCCCGAGAAACAATCGCGGCGTGGCAAGTCTTTGAGCCTTCATTGGTAACGATAGCTGAAGCTATTCTCATCACCGGCACCCAATCAGGATCAGTCATTCTTGTCACTAATACTTCGCCTTTTTGGAATTTAGAAATTTTTGAAACATCAGAAATTATTTTTACTTTTCCTTGACCAATTTTGTTCCCAACAGCAATTCCAGTTAAAATTGGTTTTTTAGTTGTCTTTATTTTATATTCTTCGTAAAATTTAGCCTCTTTTGAAGCGTAAACTGTTTCGGGGCGAGATTGAACAATAAACAATCGGCCTGTCTTCCCATCCTTCGCCCATTCAACATCTTGAGGCATCCACTTCTTTGCTTTTTTTGAATAGTGATTTTCTATTAAACAAGCCCAATCGGCTAATGTTAAAACTTCTTCATCAGTTAAGGAAAATCTCAGTTTATCTTTTTTGGGAACATTTATTTCTTTTAATCCTCCACTCTTTTGATAAATATATTTTTTAGTTTTCCTTCCCAAATTTTTGACGATTATTGATTTGAACCCTTGTTTTAAAGTCGGTTTGAAAACATAAAATTCATCAGGAGTAATTTTTCCCTTAACAATCATTTCTCCTACTCCAAAAATTGAATTTATCAAAACGATATTTGGAAAGCCTGTTTCGGTATCTAAGGTAAAAATCACCCCCGAAGAAGCTAAATCCGATCTAACCATTTTTTGAACTCCAACTGATAAAGCAAATTTTAAATGGGGAACTTTCTTTTCTTCCCGATAAGCAATTACTCGGTCGTTAAATGTTGAAGCAAAACATTTTTTTAGCGCCTTTAATAAATCTTTCTCTCCCGAGGTATTCAAAAAAGTTTCAAATTGACCAGCGAAAGACATAGTTGGAGCATCTTCAGCCACGCCTGAGGATCTAACGGCTACATCGACATTCTTTTGATTGTATTTTTTTGATAATTTTTTGTAAGTTTCAATTATTTCTTTTTTTAAATTTGGAGGAAACTTGCTTCTTAAAATAAGGTTACGAGCCTTTTTCCCAGTTTCTTGTAAACTTCTGATACTTTTGGGATTAAATTTTTTAAAAACCTTCTTTAATTTTCTATCAATCTTATTTTCTTTAAGAAAATATTGGTAAGCTTTTGTTGTTAAAGCAAAACCATCGGGAATTCGAATTCCTTTTTTGGAAAGCTCTCTTATCATCTCTCCCAAAGAAGCATTTTTTCCTCCAACCAAAGGGAGTTTTTTAAAAGAGATGTCTTTATACCAAATAATAAATTTTAGAGTTTCTGAAGTCATGTTTTCTATCGCCAATTATACCATTTTATCTTAGAGTATAAATTAAAAAATCTACTTTAAGACCTTTATTATCGATGCCAATATTTCCCTATTTTTCAAAAGTTCAATTAAAACATAAATGAAAAAGGCAATAACAAATAAAAAGTCTAAAAAAAGAATTAAAAATCCATTTTTTTGATATGATTTTGGGGAATTCTTAGATTTCATTTAATTTCGATTATTTCTTTTATCTTTTCAATGCTTTCAGGGTTAGCTAATGTAGATAGGTCACCTAATTCTTCTTTTGTAAACAATTTTCTTAAAATTCGACGCATAATTTTACCTGAGCGAGTTTTTGGTAAATCTTCAACAATAAAGACCTTTTTTGGTAAAGCAATAGGACCAATAGCTTTTTTAACTGCTTCAATAACCTCTTTTTCTATTTCTTCTAAAAGTCTTTGTTTTTTCAAAACAACAAAAGCTACCGGCACCTCTCCTCTTATTTCGTCTGGTATTCCAACCACGGCTGATTCAGTAATATCTTTATGGAGAGAGATAGCTGCTTCTAATTCTCCGGTAGATATTCTATGGCCAGCAACTTTGATAACATCATCTACTCTTCCAATAATTCTGATTAACCCATTTTTATCTTTAAAAGCTCCATCACTTGTGAAATAAATTTCTTTTCCATACTGACTCCAATAGGTTTTTAAATATTTTTTTGGGTTTTTGTAAACTCCTCTCAAAAGCCCAGGTACAAAAGGTGAAAATACGACTAAATTTCCTGTTTGATTAGACGGTAAACTTTTTCCTTTTTCATCTAAAATATCAAACTTTATTCCTGGGAAGGGCAAACCAGTAAAAGCTGGTCTGAAAGGACCAACTCCCGGCAGAGAGCTAATAAGAATTCCGCCGGTTTCTGTCTGCCACCAAGTATCGACGATCGGACATTTTTCTTTTCCAACATTTTTAAAATACCAAGACCAAGCGTCTTCATCGATGGGTTCACCTACTGAACCCAAAAGTCGCAAAGTTTTAAATTCGTGCTTTGCCGCAATTTTGCCATCTAATTTTTCAAACATCCTGATTGCAGTCGGAGCAGTGTAAAAAATCGTCACTCTATATTTCTCAATAATATTTGCCCATCTCTCTATAGTCGGCCAATTAGGAGCTCCCTCAAAAACCAAAGTTGTGACGCCATTCAACAAAGGTGAGTAAATTGTATAGGTGTGACCAGTAATCCAGCCGGCATCAGAAGTACACCACATTATACTATTTTCTTTTAAATCAAAAATCCATTTTCCGGTCCAATAGGCCTGGATAGTATATCCTCCGCAAACATGTATGCAACCTTTTGGAATTCCGGTAGTGCCTGAAGTAAAAAGGATGAATAAAGGGTCTTCACTATCCATTATTTCTGACTGACAAAAATCTTTTTCTTTTTCAATTAATTCGTGCCACCAAAAATCTCTATTCTTGCTCCAAGGAATTTGAATGCCAGTTCTTTTAACAACAATTACTTTCTCAACTTTTGTCTCTTTCAATCCTTCATCAGTATTTTCTTTTAAGTTGATAATTTTCCCTCTTCTAAAGTAACCATCGGCAGTTATTAAAACTTTTGCTTCAGTAATTTTTAATCTAATTTTTAACGCATTAGGTGAAAATGCAGAAAAGACAACTGTATGAATTGCTCCGATTCTGGCACAAGCTAGCATCGAAATTATAACCTCTGGAATCATTGGCAAATAAATTCCAACCCTATCTCCTTTTTTTATTCCTAACTTTTTTAGAGTATTAGCAAAACGACATACCTCTTTAAAGAGTTCTTCATAGGTTAAAATTCGAGGTTTTTCCTCAACCGGTTCTGGTTCCCAGATTAAAGCCGGTTTTTTCTTTATCTTTTCGAAACTCAAAGTATTTTTTTCAAAAATATTTGAAGTAATATTTATTTTACCTTCTAAAAACCACTGAAAATAAGGAGGCTTATGTAAAAAGGGTTTTTTCCATTTTTTAAACCAAAAAAGTTCATTGGCCAATTTTTCCCAGAATTTAATCGGGTTTTTAGCCGCTTCTTCATAAATTTTCTTATCTTTTAACCAAGATTTCTTTTTGAATTCTTCAGCTGGAAAATACAAATTTCCTTTTTTAAACATATAAATTATTATATCGTAAATAAAAAAATGGGCAAAACCCCAATTTTATTTAAGAATTAAAGTTTGGTCTCAAAGCTTTTTTCCTACAAATTCGGCAAATTCAGCTAATCTGCAAGCATAAGCCCATTCGTTATCATACCAAACCAAAACTTTTAATAAATTTCCATTTGCCTGAGTTAAGGAAGCATCGACAATAGCTGAAAAGGAATTTCCTTTATAATCAGAAGAGACTAAAGGAGCGTCTTCTATTCCCAAAATTCCTTTAAATCTTGCTTCTTGGGAAGCTTTTTTAAAAGTGTAGTTTATTTCTTCAGCGGTAACTTCTTTTTCCAAAGTGCAAATTAGATCTAAAATAGAAACTGTAGGAGTAGGAACTCTCATTGCAATCCCATCTAACTTTCCTTCCAAATCGGGAAGAACTTTTCCAATGGCTTTAGCTGCCCCGGTAGTAGTTGGGATAATGTTTAAAACAGCTGCTCTTGCTCTTCTTAAATCTTTGTGAGGTAGGTCTAAAATTCTCTGGTCATTAGTATAACTATGAACAGTTGTCATAAATCCTCGCAAAATCTTGAAATTATCGTTTAAAACTTTAGCTACTGGCGCTAAACAGTTTGTTGTACAAGAACCCATGTCTACAATTGCCCATTTTTTAGAATCGAATTTTTCTTCATTGACTCCTAAAATAAAAGAGGGTACTTTCTCAGGATTTTTAGAAGGGGCTGAAATTATCACTTTTTTTGCTCCAGCTTCCAAATGCTTTCTAGCGCCTTCATAATTGGTAAAACGACCGGTGCACTCTAGGACAACATCGATTCCTAATTTTCTCCAAGGTAATTTTGCTGGATCAGCTTCAGCGTAGATAGTAACTTTTTCTCCATTTATTGCTAATTCTTTTTCAGTGAATTTTGCACCCTTTTCAAAAATTCCATAAACAGAATCATATTTTAAAAGATGGGTTAAGGTCTTTGGGTCAGTTAAATCGTTAATAGCTACAATATCCAGCTCAGAATGTTTTTCTAAAATCCTTCTAAATGTTGGCCGGCCGATTCTTCCAAAACCATTTATTGCAATTTTTATTGGCATGGGTTTAAAATTTTGGAATTTTTAACCTTTTATTTTTTAATATTTAAAAGTTTTGAAACTTTCTCTTTATCAAACCCTATTATAACTTTTCCATCAATTTCTACAACAGGTACTCCCATTTGACCTGATTTTTCTATCATTTCTTCTTTAGCCTTTTCATTTTCTGAAACATCAATATCCTCAAACTCAATATTGTGTTCTTTCAAGAACATCTTTAAGGTAACACAATAAGGACAACTCGGGGTGGAAAACACTTTTATCATAAGTAGATTTTAATTAATCTACTTGATTAATCAAATCTTGGACTAAATTACAAACGCTAAGGGGTTGATTCTCGGTTAATTTACAAATTAAGGCTGTCAAAACCTTAGATTCTTCTTCGCCTATTTGCTCTCCAGAACCCACCCTATAATACTTACAACCAAATACCAAGGTTGGTATGCCTCCAGTACTATATTTAGAGAACACATCTCTATCAGCATCAGAATCCATATTATTATGGAAGGAAATATATCCCTCAAAATCTTTTGCCACTTTTTCTACTATTGGATGTTCCCAGGTACAATGAGGACAACTTTTTGAACCAAAGAAATAGATAACGGGCATCTCATTTTCCTTACAAACCTCATCTTCGCTTATTATGAAATTACCAATCGTATACTTCTGCTCTTCTTGAGTCGTAGGTTGTCCTGTGGGTGCTCCTTCCAAATTAATGGCTTGGGGGAACAAAAGTTTTCCATCTTGACTAACATATAAATCGAGCTCCTCCTCTCCGATTTTGGTTTTCATTTTGTATAACCCATTCTCTTCTACCACATCAACCAAGGAGGCGGTTGCCTGTCCACTTAAAATATTCTGATTAATAAAATCTAAGGCTTTGTTAGCAGCTTCCTGAGAAGATAACCAATTTTCCGAGGGGCACTTCCCGACATTTATATAAATTATTGCTCCGGCAATACAAACTCCAGCAATAACAATAGCCAGGGGTATTAAATTTTTGGTTATTCTTTCAAACATATTATTAAATATAATATAAATCTCATTTGCTGTAAAGTAAAAGCTTTTTCATCAAATCAATTTGTTTTATTCTACCTAATTTTCCTTTTTTACAAGCCTTTTCTGAAAATTCTTTCACTTTATCTTTTCCATTACCAAAAATTAAAATAGGGATTGGCTCTTTACAATGTCTTTTTAAAAGCGAACAAGTGGAATGATCAGCGGTAACAGTAATTAAAACATTTTTTAGTTTTAAAATTGGTTTTAGCTCTTTATCGATTTTTTCAATAAATTTCTTTTTCCCTTGAAAATCTCTGTCGTGAGCAAAAATATCGGTTGCCTTTATGTGCAAGAATAAAAAATCATATTTTTTAATAACTCTTTTAGCAGCCGAGATTTTACCTTTAAGATTAGTATTTGCAAAACCAGTAGCTTCTTTTACTGAAACCTTATTCATCCCCAAAATTTTTGCTACGCCCTTATAAAGAGCTCCACCCGCTATAAAAGCTGCCTTTAAATTATATCTTTTTTTAAAAGAGATTATTTTTTTGAACTTTCCTGCCCCTCTTACCAAAAAATAGTTTCCAGGTAAAAATCCTTTTTTAATTCTTTTTTTGTTGAAAGAGTGATTTTTTAAAATTAGATGGGCTTTTTCTAAAAACTGATTTAAAATTTCTGCTGTAAATTTTGCTTTTTTTGACTTATCTAATGGTAGAATTTTCTTTGGCTTTACTCTAACTTTGTGAGGATCGCCGTCTGAGATTTTTGAAGATAAATCTTCTCCTCTTAAAATCAATATTGCTCTATGTCCCCATGATTTTCTAACCAAAATTTTCACTTCATTGATTTTTATTCCCTTTAGAGCATTAACTAAAGGTTGGGTTTTCTTTATTCTCCCAGCTCTTCGGTCAATAATTCTGAGATTTTCGTCAACTGTCCCAAAATTAGCACGCAAAATAATGTCTCCTTTTTTCATTTTTATTCCGATGCCAGCTGCTTCATAGGGTCCCCGACCTAAAAAATAATTTTGGTAGCCAAAAAGTGCTAAATGAGTTCCTTCTGAAGAAGGTTCTTTTTCCTTGGAAAATAAAAAGGGCTTAACTAATCCACAGATTCCATTTTCTGCCAAAAAATTTAAATTTGGCTTCTTTGCCGCTTCCAAAGGAGTCCTCTTACCAAGTTGAGGAATTAGTCTATCCCCTAAACCATCGATAATTATTAAAAGAATTTTTTTCATCTAATGCTGAAGTGAGGAAAGTGATTTTCGGGACCATCCGCAGGCGAGCGAGCATGGTTCGAGCGAAGCGAGAGAGCGAGCCGAGGACTGAGCGAGCATCTACGCTGGAGATGCGAGTGTGTACCGAAAATCATCTTCCCGAACGGACTTCTTCTTCAATTTCTAACAATCTATTATATTTTGCCACTCTTTCTCCTCTGGCTGGAGCTCCGGCTTTTATAAAATTGGTTGAAATTCCAACTGCAAAATCAGAAATGAAATTGTCGCAGGTGTCGCCTGACCTATGAGAAACCATTATCTTCCAACCAAATTGAGAAGCTAATTTGGCAGCTTTAATTGCCTCTGAAACAGTACCGATTTGATCTATCTTTAACAAAAGCCCATTACAAGCTTTTTTTCTTTCAGCTTCCATTATTCTTTTTGGATTCGTAACTAAAAGGTCATCTCCTATGATTAAAATCTTTTCTCCGATTTTCTCAGTAATTTTTTGGAACGCATCCCAATCTTCCTCAGAGAAAGGGTCTTCTAAAGCTATTATTGGATATTTTTGGATTAAGTCAGAATAATATTTTAAGAGTCTTCCTTTTGTAAAAAAACTCCCCTCTAATTTATATTTTCCTTCTCTAAAAAACTGGGAAGCAGCACAATCTAAAATGAGTTTTATTTTGCCTTGATAACCAAGATTTTCTATTGCTTGAGAAATTAAGTCTAGTGCCTCTTTAGAAAATTTCAAAGGGGGAGCAAATCCTCCTTCATCTCCAACATTTATTGCTCTTTCTCCATATTTTTCCTTTAGAATTTCTTTTAATTTATGATAAATTTCAGCAGCCAATCTTAAATTCTCTGAAAAAGAACCGGCTTCGGGTACAACCATAAATTCTTGAATATCCAAATCATTCCCGGCATGTAAACCACCGTTTAAGATATTGAAAGAGGAAAATGGTAAAGCTAAATTTGGAGAAAGGTTTCCTATTAATTGGGAAATGTAACGAAAAAGCGGCAAATTTTTGGCTTTAGCTCCAGCTCGACAAGTTGCTAAAGAAACTCCGTAAATACTATTTGCTCCCAATCTCGATTTATTTTCCGTCCCATCTAACTCTTTCATTAAATCATCGATTTCTTTTTGTTTTTTTACATCCTTTCCTTTTAATTTTGGACCAATTATTTCATTTACATTTTTAATTGCTCTTAAAACTCCTTTTCCAAAATATCTTTTTCCACCATCTCGCAGTTCCAAAGCCTCATACTTTCCTTCTGAGGCCCCGGAAGGAACTGATGCTCGGAAAACACCTAAATTAGTTTCTAATTTCACCTCAACTGTTGGATTTCCTCTTGAATCCAAAATTTCTCTTGCTTTTATCTTCTTTATTTTGGAATTCATCATTTTTTTAGCGACTTCAAATATTCATAGGCAGACAAAGCTGCTTTTGCTCCTTCACCACAAGCAATCACAATTTGTTTGTATTTTACATCGCTGGCATCACCAGCTGCAAAAAGACCTGGGGTAGTGGTTTGACAATTTCTCGGATCAATTTCAATTTCATCTAAACGATTGATTAAATGATTAAATTTTGCCAAGTCTTTTACAAATGAAGTAGCTGGCTGAGAACCAATTTCAACAAATACTCCATCAACTTCGAGCTTAATTTCTTTGCCTGTTTTTCTATCTTCATAAATTATCGAATCTACAAATTTTTTCCCTTCAATTTTCTTTAAAACGGCATTAGTTATTATCTTAGTTTTTCCTGTTATTTCAGCTTTTTGGCGATTTTCTGGATCAGCTTTAACTTCTTCTCCATATTCTAAAATGTAAATTTTTTTTGCGAAATTCTGCAAAAATATTGCTGCTTCAAAACCTGCATTTCCTCCACCAATGACAGCTACGGTTTTATCTGAAAACAAAGGACCATCACAAGTAACACAATAACTCACACCTTTTCCAACAAGTTCCTTTTCACCAATAACTTCCAAAGGTCTCGGGTCTGCTCCCGAAGCAACGACGACAGCTAAAGATTGAAAAACTTTTTTTTCTTTTGTAAAGACAGAAAAAATTTCGTTTTTTTTCTCAATTTTCATCACCTCGTCCTCTAATATCTTTATTTTTTGTCTTTTTAAATGGCTCTCGAATTTCTCGATTAATTCCAATCCCGAAACTTCCTTAAAGCCGGGGTAATTTTCAATGCTAACAGCCTTTCTAGCCATTTGTCCTCCAAAAGCTTTTGTAATTAAAAGAGTGTTTAATTTTGATCTGGCAGCATAAATTCCTGCTGTAATACCAGCAGGACCTCCACCAACGATAATTAAATCAAACATAATATAAGAATAATCAGTCTGAGGGTAGTTGCCGAGGGGAACATTTCGTAGCCGAGCCCCTAATTTAGTCTGGATTCTCGCTAAAATATTTTTTGAGGCTCGGCGAGAAATAGCAATGGCGGAGAGAGACTTTTTATTACTAATTGAGCCGATTGCGTATTTCCCGAGGCAATCTGCCCGAAGACTATTTGAATATAGCCGTGCCGAATGGGACGGTTTGCGAATAAGATTTAATGTAAAACTTCGGGGATGGCTTCAATCAACTCTGTTGCCAACAAACCCTCTTTTTTTCTTTCTGAAACTATCTCGCCTGCCTTTCCATTAATATAAGCTCCGGCCTGAGCAGCTAAAAATGGATCGATACCTCTCGCAATTAAGGCCCCGCAAATTCCTGCTAAAGTATCTCCACAGCCCCCCTTTGTCATATAACCTGAGCCAGTTTTATTAAGAGCAACTTCTTTTCCGTTTGAAATTATATCGGTCGGTCCTTTTAGTAAAATTGTTGTATTGAGTGTTTTTGCCCCTTCCAAAACCGCATTTATCTTTTCTCTTTCTGGTAATTTCAGAATTTCTCTCTTAGTAAGAATAAAAAACTCATAGGCATGGGGGGTAATCAAAAATTTTTTAGTCGAAATTATCTCTGGATTTTTTGCCAAAGCATGAATAGCATCGGCATCAATAATAACCGGAACGGAAACTTCTTTTAAATATTCCAAAATGGTTTCTTTTGTTTCTTCCGAGCGACCCATTCCTCCCCCAATAACAACAGCTGTGTTTCCTCTAGCAGATATCTTTGCTGATTCTGTCATTTCCAACAAAATTGGCAAATGTTTTTTAGTTAACCATTTTCCTTCTAAAGGATAGGCAGCTAAATTAGGAGAAAGGCTAGCAATAATATCAGCTGCCCTTTTTGGAGCAATGATTCTTACCATATCAACTCCAGTTTTAAAAGCAGCCATTGCTGATAAAGCTGGAGAGCCAGAATAAAAATCAGAGCCGCCAATAACAATCAATAAACCATAATCATATTTTACGCTGTCTCGCGGTTTTTCTTTGAAAATTTCTTTTAAAATTTCTTTTTTTACTTCAATCATATTTTTAACTTTTTGATAAATTGACTCAGCAATGAAAGAAATCTCTACTCCTGGGTTTATTTTAACACTACTTAAGGGTTTTTTCTATATCTCCGATTTCTTTGTCAATAGATTCCTCAGCTTTCTCTAAAGCTTTTTTTAATTCTTCACAAATTTCTTTTTCTTTGGGACTCATTCCAGGTTGAGAATCAAAAAACTCAATTCTTTTTTCTATTTCTTTTTTCAAATCTCCGAATGCATCTTGAAGGCTTTCTTTTGCTTCTCTGGTTTCCTTTTTAAGAGATTTTTTTGTCCCTTTACTTTTCAAAACAAAATATCCGACAGAAATGATTCCCAAAATTAGAATCAAAGTTAGAATTAAAATTAGAGTTCTAAAAGAGATAAGAAGAGGTCCAAAAACTATCCCACTGAAAAATATCTCAATTTTATAATAGTTAGAAGGGTTGCTCAATGCCCCTCTCTCATCTTTTACCTGAGCTGATAGATAATATATTCCTGATTTAATTAATTCTTTTGTCGAAAAAGACCAATTACCATCAGAATCGCTCAAAATTTGCCATCTCTTTATTTCTTCCTCATTTTTTTTCAAAAAAATTAATACCTCAATATTAGCAAGAGCCGTCCCTTCGGTATAAAATGTTTCTTCACCTGCAACATAAGTTTGGGGCCAAAGAGTAATCTGGGGACTCTCAATAGGTTCTATATTTAGTATTGTTCTGGATTCAATACCATTGCCAGCCTCATCCATTGCCCGAACTTTTAATGGATGCAAACCCGGACCTTGAAGAGGTAATAAGAAGGGGTTAATTTGAGCAGCCGCTAAGTTGAAAAAATTTCCTTCTCCAATTTTGAGTTTATAAATTGAAATTCCTGAAATTTCATCTTCGCTCTCAAAATATAAATTTGGCTGAGGGTTGGTAGGGTCTCCTTCGTTATCAATTATTATTTCAAAAGAATGGGGGGGACGAGTATCGATTTGAATTTTTCGATGAGAAGACTGACCCCAACCATTTTCATTTTTTAATTTAAGATGGAAATACCAAGTTCCATCTTCTAAATTCTCATAAATTTTTGATTGAATTTTCCCTTCTGATTCATCATCAGGTATAGTGTCTAAATTTTTATCTAAGATAAAACTCACTCCAGTAATATCTTGAGTTAAACTCCATTCAAAACGGGCACTATTGTTATTGTACCAATCTTCCTCGTTGGGATGGGAGAGAGAAACAATATCCGGAGGTAAAGGAATTCCAAGAGGAGAAATTTCAATCCCAGAAGGAAAAATTGTTTTTTTGAAAAAATACTTCCCCTCTTTGAGAAAAGATAAAATATTTGTTCCTTTTCCATCATCAGCTAAAACTTTTCCTTCCTCAAAATTAAGAAAAGCTGTTCCTTCAGCTTTTGCTTTAAAGGTTATTGAAAAAATCTTTCCGATTCCATTAAAACCAGGGTGAGGTAAGCCACCTGAAAATGTTATCCTACTTTCATCTTTTTGAAAAGCAGGTTCTTCTGGCCAAAGCTTAAATACAGAATCTTTTTTTGAAATATCTAAAATCTCTAATTTATCTTTTGGGAAATGAATGGTACATTGAGCAGCATTAATAGGAATGTTGGCTGTATCTACCTTTAATTCAACTAAAAAGCTCTCCCCTATTTTAAAACTTCCGCTTCCTGGATAAATAAAAAAAGAAGCTCCTTCTGCTTTTACAAAAAAAGGTAGAATTAGAATAATTAAAATTAAACTAAATAATAATTTATTTTTCATATAATTTACTTTGTTCATTTTGGAATTCTAAATAATTTAATTCTTATTTCTTCACCATTTTTTTTAAGTTTTGCTTTAAGCTTAGTTAAATCTTTTTTCTTTCGTCGAAGTTTGTTGTATTCTCTCCATCTCAAAAATATAGATAAAAGTATAAAAAAGATTATCAAAAAGAGAATTAAGATTGTTATTGGCCAGGGAAGAAAAATAGTTAAAACATAGATTCCCTTTTTTGAAAGATAAAATAGTTTTTCAATCGGAATAACTTCGATTTTCTCTGAAGCATCTCGCCAGTTGCCGGCTAAATCAAAAGCTCTGATCACCACTTGGTATTCACCCGGCTCAAGCGAAGGTAATTGATAAGGGCTGCTGACTTCGACAAAAAATTCAACACCGCTCTTTTTTTCCGTCTTTTCTAAATCAATAGTTTTTATTTGATAATAGGCAATTCCGGAAATAGCATCGGTGGTAATAAATGAAACCATCGGTTCTCTGGAGGTAAAATTTCCTTCTCTTACAACTGGCTCAAAAGAAAGTGTAAAACCAGCCGGCGGCGTAGTATCTATTAGTAAAATGTAATGGCTTATTCCTCCCCAAACCTCTCCTTTTTTTGCTTTAATATGAAAATACCATATCCCATCTTCCAAATTAGTATATGAAACCGAGGTCTGATCGCCTTCAGAAATATTGTCTGGAACACCAAAAGGATTATTATCGATGATATAACTAAAATCAGTTACCATTTCCTCTTTTTCCCAGGAAATTGCTGGAGAATTATTGCTATACCATTTATTTTGGTCAGGATGGGTGGAGGAGAAAACTTTTGGTCCTTCAGGTGGAGGAATAGTAATTTTATAAATCCCCTTTCCCACCGAGCTTAAAATATTAGTTCCCTTCCCATTATCTAAAAGAACTTTAGAAGAATCCAAAATTGAAACTACAGCTTCCCCGGGAGCAATAGCTCTGAAAGTAATGGTTGAAACTAAACCAGAGGAAGTGTTAATTCCAGGAGAAGGTACCCCTCCCTGGAAAGTAGCTGTTCCTTCAATATTGGAAAAAACAGGTTGGGAAATCCAAACCGTAATAAATGATCTACCAGCAGTGGGAGTAGAAATTTGAAGTTTTTTTGGATCAAATTTCAAATCAACCTTCAAGGCATTAATATTGTTATCACCAGTATTAACAAATATGGAAATATCAAAAGTGCTTCCAATAAAAAAAGTTCCTGAAGAAGGAGAAAGATAAAGAGAAGCGCTTTCAGCCATTGCGAATTTTGCAAAGCCAAAAATAAACAACAATCCCAAACAAAAGCTAATCCAGATAATATTTTTTTTAAAATCGTTTTTAGTCATGGTTAAATTTTAAATCCTCTGAATCATCATTCGCCCCTCAATCTCTTAGCTAATCTTTCCTCTTCTTTTTTAGCCTCTTCTTCTAATATCCTCATTTCTCTAATTCTCCTTTCTAATTTTCTAACATCTTCGATTTCTTTTTCAGCTTCGGCAACTTCTTTTCTCAGTCGCATTCTTAAATTCCTACTTCTTATATAATTATAAAACAAAAAAATTGCAAATATTAGCAAAATCGCTAAAAAGAAATAAATTAGCCACCAAGAAAAAAATAAATTTTTAACCTTGATTCCCTTTTCAGTGTAAGAAAAAAACGGATTAACAATGTTTAAAATCGATTTGGCTTCATTAAAATTTCCAGCTCTATCATAGGCCTTGACTAAGATGGCGTATTTACCAACCGCTTCATAAGGAATCCTATAAGGACTGGTAGCTTCGATGAAAAAAGGGTTAGCTGAAGCTCGAGGGTCATTCATATTAACTGCGCTACCTTCATAATGGTCAATTCCTGATAATAAATCAGTAGTTGAAAAATGAGCAAAAAATCTAAATCCAGTTATCCCTCCCATTCTTTCTACTTTAACTTCAAACTCTTCAGGAGGAGTATTATCAATTCGAATAGGATAATGACTTACTCCTCCCCAAACATCTCCTTTTTTTGCTTTCAAATGGAAATACCAAACCCCATCTGATACGTCGCTAAAATTTGCCGTGGTAAAAGAAGTTTCAGATACATTATCGGGAATGCCTCTGGGGTCTTGATCAAGCGAATAACTAAAGTCAGTCATTCCTTCTTCTTTTTCCCAATAAAAAACCGGGTTTTTATCTCTATACCAAGTATCAGGATTGGGATGGGTTGGAGAATAAATTTTTGGTCCTTCAGGTGGAGGAATGACCAAATCATATTCTCCAATCGTAGTGGTTTTTAAAATATTTGTTCCTTTTCCATCAGCCAGTAAAACTTTGCTCGAATCCAAAAAAGAAACAATTGCTTTACCAGGGGCTTTTGCCCTAAAACTGATTGTTGAAACTAATCCAGCTGAGGTATTAATTCCAGGTGGAGATACTCCTCCTTTAAAATTTATAGTCCCTTCTTGATTAGAATAAGAAGGCTGGTCAGCCCAAATTGAAATAAAAGAAGTACCGGCGGTAGGACTGGTAACTTGCAGAAGGTCTGGAGGAAACTTTAAATCAACTTGAACAGCATTAATATTATTTCCTTGAGTATCGACAAAAACAGAAACATCAAAAGTGCTTCCGACAAAAAAGGTTCCTCTAGCTGGAGAAAGGTAAAGTAAGGCACTTTCTGCCTCCACTCCTTCGGGTAGCCCAATAATAAACACTAATAAAAAACTAAGTATCACTAAAATTTTAGTGTCAATTCGCCTGCCCGCAAACGGTCTGAGCCGCAGGCGATGGCAGGCGGGTTTAATATTAGTGGCTTTCAGCGGATTATTATTCATTTTCTCCTCTTAATCTTTTTTCTAATTTTTCTCTTTCTTCTCTAAATTTCTCTTTTAGCCTCCGGGCTTCTTTTTCTCTTTCTTCAATTTTTTCAATTTCGGCCAGAGCTTCTCTGATTTCTTTTATCCCTTTTCTCAACCCTCTTTGGGTCAAAAGATAAAAAATCAAATAGCCAGTTCCTGAAATTAGAAAAAAAATAATCAGAAAAATCATCCACCAAGAAAAAAGAAATCCTCTTAATTGAATCCCTTTTCCTTCAATATAGGAGATAAAAGGGTTCATCAATTGAAATTTAATTTCCTCTTCTCGCAAATTACTGGCTTTATCAAAAACTCTAACAATAAGGCTATACTTTCCTGGTTTCTCATAAGGAATGCGAAAGGGACTGGTGGCTTCAGTAAAAAATGGTTGTTGGGAAAGAGTTTTGCTAATATCTCTAATACTAACTTCATAAAAATTCACTCCGGATTGAAGATCTCTGGTCTCAAAATAAACGAGTTTTGAATATGTATCAACTTTTGGTTCGAATTCTTCAGGTGGAGTAGTATCAATTTTGACCACCGCATGGCTGGTTTTTCCCCAAATACCCTCTTTTTTTGCCTTAATATGAAAATACCAAATCCCATCTGAAATTTTTTCAAAAGATTTAAAATTGTTACTCCCTTCAGGAATCGTGTCTGGTTCTTCTTGGGGATTTTGAGAGAAACTAAAACTGAAATCAGTCATCGCATCTTCTTTTTCCCAAGCAAAAGAAGGATTATTATTTTGGTACCAAATATCAGAATCAGGATGAGAAGGAGAAAAAACTTTTGGTCCTTCAGGAGGAGGAATTAAAATATCATAAATGCCACTCATTGTAGTGGCTAAGACCGGAGTCCCTTTTCCATCATTTAAAAGAACTCTCGAAGAATCCAAAAATTCTAATCTGGCTAAACCAGGTCCTCTGGCTCTAAAAGTAATAGTTGAAATTAGACCAGCTGAAGTCACTATTCCCCCTGGTATTCCGCCTCGAAAACTAATTTTACCTTCGATATTGGAATAACTCGGAGGAGAAAGCCATTCTGAAACAAAAGATTCTCCAGCTATGGGACTAGTAACTTGGATTATGTCAGGAGAAAATTTCAAATCGACTTCAACGACATTAATTTCATTTCCTTTTGTATTGACATAAGCTGAAACTGTAAAAGTGCTTCCAATAAAAAAAGTTCCTTTACTCGGGGCAAGGAAAAATGAAACGCCAGTTGCATTCACAGAAAAAGCAAATCCAAAAAAGAGCATTGAAACAACCAAGAAGATGGAGATTCCTTTTATGACAATCAAATTTGAATTTCCCGTTTTCTTTTTTTCTTCCACAAAAATAATTCAATTAATATTGAAATTGCTAATATCCCAGTTAATGTAAAAATCAACCACCAGGGAAAAAATACTCCAGCTATCTCTAATCCTTTACCTTCAATGTAGGAAATAAAAGGAGCAACAATCTTGAATCTGGCTTCTCCTTCTCTAACGTTTCCTGCCTTATCTACCACTTTTATTATAACATTATATTTACCAGCTCTTTTAAATGAAACTTTATAAGGTGAAACTTCTTCAGTGAAAAATGAACGAGTGCTTTCTTTTTGACTCAAATCTATTAAACTTACTTCATAATGGTCAATGCCTGAAAAATTATCTTTTGTTTCAAAATAAATTAAGGTCTGCCCAGGACGAGATTCAGTTCGAGGAATAAATTCATTGGGTGGAGTGGTATCTATTTTTATTTGAACTGTACTCATTTTTCCCCAAATCGCATCTTTTTTCTGTCTTAAATGAAAATACCACATTCCATCTGCAAGATTAGAAAAAGAGGCAAAATTTTGATTTCCTTCTGAAATGCTATCTGGTCTCCCCTCTGGATTTTGGTCTAAACTCCAGGAAAAATCATTTATCGCATCCTCTCTTTCCCAAGAGAAAGCCGGGCTTGGGTCAGAATACCATACATTGGGATTAGGATGAGTTAGAGAAAAAACCTTTGGTCCTTCAGGCGGAGGAACCAAAATATGATACTCCCCATTAACTTTTGTAGTCAGAATATCAGTTCCTTTTCCGTCATTAAGAATTACTTTTGAACCTTCGGTGAACTCAACTTTTGCCATTCCTGTAGATATTGCCCTAAAAGTAATTGAAGAAATTAAACCAGCCGAGGTCTTTATTCCCCCAGGAATCCCTCCTCTAAAAGAAATTATGCCTTTTTCGTTTGAATAATTTGGGGGGACAATCCATTCAGCAATGAAAGAAGTACCAGCCGTAGGAGAAGTAACTTGTAATATTTGAGGTGGAAATTTCAATTCTGCCCAAACGGTATTGATTTCATTTTCTTCGGTATTTAAAAAAACTGAAACCGCAAATGTGCTTCCAACTAAAAAACTTCCAGAAGAAGGAGAAAGATATAACTCAGCTGATTGAGCTTTAGCAACAAGAGTGGATGAAAATATCAGTATAAGTATAAGAAAAATTGAAAATGCCTTTTTCATTAATAATCTTCAGATTTTATTTTCAAGTTTTGAAACCTGAATTTCTTTATTAGCCAGAAAATTATTCCAACTATTACCAAACCTAAAATTATTGCCGGTAATAAATCCTTCCAACTAATTTGAGGAGGAGGTGAAATTTCCTCTATTCTTTCATTACCAGCTTTATCAACTGCTTTTACTAATATTTTGCTCTTTAAAGTTTGATCTTTTAAAAGATATGGGCTCTCCCCTATTTCCCAATTTTCTTGTTGCTTATCTCTTGTTTCTAATATCCTATAGTATTCAATTCCTGAGGTTTTATCTACGGTAGCGAACACTAAATAATTTTTGCCTTCAATTTCAGTAGTCTGAAGTTCAAATTCTTCAGGTATTGTTCCATCAATCATTGTTCTAAAAGTTGTTTTCAGCCCCCATTTTAATTCTTGTCCTTCTTCCTTTTCAGCCTGTCGTAAATGAAAATAATAAATTCCATCTTCCAAATTTTTATATTCAACTTCTCCTCTTGGTTCATCTAGAATTTCATCTGGTTGGGCTAATGCATCTTTGCTCAAAATAAAACTATATTCAGCTCCTTCAATTAAATCCCACTGTAAATTTAAGGTATTTTCTTTGTACCATTTATTCTGGTCAGGGTGAGTTCTTGAAGAAATTTTTGATAAATTTTCTGGCTTTTCAATGATTTCATAATTTCCTTTCAAAAAATTCAATTTTGCCATTGTTCCCTTTCCATCTGCTAATAAAACTTTTGAGTTATCTTTAAAATTAACTTCTATTTTTCCAATTTTTTTTCCTAAAAAAATAATTTTTCCGATTACGCTTTGACCTGTAAATCCTTCTGGTATTCCCCCGACAAAAGAGACAAATCCTTCTTTGTTGGAAAAATTAGGCTCTTTGACCCAAAGTTTTAAAATTGAATCCCCTTTAATTAAATCTTGAGCTTCAATTAATTTTTGAGGAAAATCTAAATTTGCTTCAACAACATTTACATCTTCTCCCTCACTATCTAACCAAATTTCGACTAAAAAACTATCGCCTTGATAGACAGTTTGTGATTAACTGAGTGCCACCAATAATTTAGTGTTAATTCGCCTGCCCGCCAATAGTCTGGGCCGCAGGCGATGGCAGGCGGGTCTAGTATTAGTATCTTTTCTTGGATTAATCATTGATATGATATTAGTGTCCATTAGTGGATTATTTAACCGGTCCAGTAGTACATCATTATTGAAAAGTCAATTAAATCAACTATGCCATCTTGGTTTATATCGGCACAAAAGTTTTTTGGGTTTTTTTGTTCCCAGAAATAAAGTAAAATTGAAAAATCAATTAAATCTACCTTACCATCAAAGTTTAAATCTGCTCCTTTACAAATCACCTCTGGTGGCGCCAAAACTAAAAATGAAATGCTTTGAGAAAATAAGCTTTGATATCCATCTGTCGAAATAGCTTTGGCTTGAACTTGATATTCTCCTTCTTTTAATACATTAGTATCTAATTCAAAAATCCATTTTCCATCAGTTGAAGGCATACTTTCTTTAACGATATTTTCTGGAAAAATAAAAATTTCAACTCTACTTTGAGGAAAAACCTGACCAAAAATTTTTAAAGTTTCGCCTTTTATTATTTTAGTAGAGCTAATCCCTATTGTTGGTGAAAGAAAAATTCCAGAGACAGTAGTTATTCTTTCGCTAAAAACAGGGACAGTAAAATTTGAAGTGACTGTTTTTCTGCCTTCGGTGTCTTCGGCAAAAATTCCAAAATTGTAAGTTCCAACTAAAATTCCAGTTATTTCTTTTTCAAATAGGCCCGAAGATGAAGCTTGAAAAGTCGCACAAACTGTTCCGCTTTTAAAAACAGTAAGATTAGCAAAAGGAGAGGTCATTCCTTTTAAAATAATTTTTCCTGGCGGTGGTGGAACAAAAACTCCTGGTGGAGGAGGAGGCCCAAGAGGAGTCACTTTAACTCGAGCTGAAATTTCAATGTCAACTTGTTGAGTTATTTGAGAAAATACAAAAAGAGGAAAGATTAAAACCAGAATAAAAATTAAAATCAAGGGAGAAGACTTCATTTAGTTATTATAATAAAAAAGTCACCCAATTTAAATTAGGTGACCTCTTTTCTTGTCTCTTGTTGGCTAAGGTTACAATACTCTTTCTCCTTTTATTAAAATCTTGAAAGCAGCCAACCATCTTTTCCTACTTAAAATGATAAATACTATTATTGCCAATATAACCAATCCTATTTTCCAAGGAAAAGCCCAGAAAGTAATTACAGTCGGAGTTAAAAGAAGATTATTCATTCCATAACTTCCTGTCAAAGTAGCTGTATATCTTCCTGCCCAAAGCCATTTTTTATCCCAAGAAGCTTCAAATTTTCTGATTGCTTCAGGTAAAACGTTCCTTTCTGGAAAAGGAATACTTCCTACTTTTTTTCCTAACCAATTGGTAATTACAATTTGGCCCTTTGGTTTGACATGAACAGTTCCTTCATTTTCAAATCTAATGGCAAAATTTATCGGTCCATATTCAGAATATTTAGGGGCAGTTAAATCTTTAACAATCAAACTTTCTTCCATTTGGCCAGGAACTACTAATAAAACAAGGGTTCCAACCCTCGGTACAATTACTGCTCCGGTTATCCCTCCGCCAACAACCTGTGTGCTTCCAGCTACGATTGTTCCATAATGTCCCCCGGGCTCAGCATTTTCTGGAATGGATATTGTAAATTTTACCCACTTTTCTTCTTTTGGTTTTAAAACAAATTCTTCTGGCTCAGATTTTGTCCACTTGGCGATGGAATATGTTTCGGTTTCAGCTGGTTCAACTACAACATGTCCTGCTTCTCCTGTCGGAGCAATATCCTCAACGGTCATTCTTATACTAATGGTAACATCTGAAGGATTATAAATCTTAACTTGATTTTCAATCACATCGCCTGGGTTTCCAGTTATTTCAAAAACTAAAGGTGAAATTCCAATTGAGACCTGAGCAAAAATTGCCGGGGCTAAAATTAACCCTCCAAAAATTAAAATTAATAAAAAATTTTTCTTCATCAATTGAGGAGAAGTCGCCCCTAACTCTTCTAATTAAGTTAAACTACGGAACCGAAGTAGCAGTCAAAGTTACAGTATCGTAATAGCTACCAGATTTCTGTGCTTGTTGAGAAGTAGCAAAGATTTTCAGTAAA
>Ga0111216_104_pt1 | contig 68295 bp, 67 predicted proteins | sample DeeMarSWOR152_54_FD_80249 | JGI IMG/M metagenome (GOLD analysis project Ga0111216, IMG submission 80249) | Parcubacteria bacterium DG_74_2
GTAATTCCTGTAGCAGCTCGTATTGTACATCGATCCGGAGCAGCCACCTGGGCAAGAGCTACTGAAGCAATAGCTATTCCTACCAATAACGATATGAATACTGAAATTTTTCTCATTTTTTTATTTGACCTTATTTTTAGACCTTTTTTAATATTACCCTCCTAATATATCTTTTAACACAGAAATTATACCTTTGGCAAACATAACAATAGCAAAACCTATTACAGTATAAAAGGCGATTTTTTTTGCCGTATCAACTTTTTTCGGGTCTCCAGCCGCAAATGTAAGTAAAAGTCCGGCAATAATCCACATTAAAGGAGCTACAGCTAAAGCAACATAAAAAAGAAAATCAACAATTCCTTCAATAACCTCTTCTATACTTGTAGCAGTTAAAGGGTTTGGAATTACTATTCCCTGAGCAAAAACCAAAAAAGGTAAAAACAAGAATAAAACCAGAAAAATCCTTTTCATTAGAAGTATTCTATCATTTCGAAAATAAAAGTCCATAGTGTTGAGGGCCAGCTTCGAATTCTTTTTCTAATTTTAAGCCAATATCTTGAGCCAATTTCTTAACTTCTTTTGGAGATACTTTTTCTTTTGGTCCAAGAAGACTTTCTTTTTTCCAGTCAACTACTAAAATTTTCCCTCCTTTTCTTAAAACTCTCTTTCCTTCTTCTAGAACCTTTTTTTTATTCTCGCATTCAAATAAAAGATTAGTCATCAAAACAAGGTTACAAGTTTCGTTCAAGAGCCTAGTTCCTTTTTCCACATCCCCTCTGACAATTTCGATATTGAAAAGCTTTTGAGCCTTAATTTTGCTGTTTAAAACCGAAAGTGGCTCTTCTAAAATATCTATAGCAAAAACCTTGCCTTCTTCCAAGGACCTAGCTAAAGGAATTGCCCAACCGCCGGCACCTGAACCAAAATCAGCCGCAATTAGGCTTTTTCCTAAATCTAGTTTTTTTAATACTTCAGATGGGTTTAAAAAACCATTCATATTAAATGCAAGTTGCTGAAGCTACTCTATCATCTTCTTCCAATTTCATTATTCTCACTCCTTGAGTATCTCTTTTTAATTTTGGAATTGCGGAAATTTTTGTCCTAATGACTTGACCTTTTTTAGAAATGACAATTAAATCTTCTTCTTCCCCCAAAACTTTAAAAGAAATTATTTGGCCAGTCTTTGAATTTATTTTAGCTGATTTTATCCCCATGCCTCCTCTTTTTTGCAATCGATATTCTCTCAAATTAGTCCTTTTTCCGTAGCCATTTTCAGTTAAAGTCAATAAATAATTTTTCATTTTTCTTTTTCCTATTTTTATTGCTTCCATTCCCACCATCTCATCTTTTTTTAATCTTATTCCTTTAATACCGGCTGCGACGCGACCCATTGGTCTAACTTCTTTTTCTTTAAATTTTATTGACTTTCCTTTTTTGGTCAATAAAATGATTTCATCAGACCCACTTGTTTTTCTTACTGATTTTAACAAATCTCCTTTTTTTAAATTAATTGCAATCAATCCTGACCTTCTTACCCTTTTAAAATCTTCTAATGGGGTTTTCTTTATTATACCTTCTTTTGTTGCCATTATTAAATACTTTGCTCCTAAAATGGCATCTTTTTTACCTAAGGGTAAAAGGGCTAAAATTTTTTCTTCAGGGGAAATCTCTAAAAAATTCATAACCCCTCTTCCTTTTGCCAGCCTATTTTCTTCAGGAATTTCAAAGACCGGCAAACTGAAGACCTTACCTGAATCAACAAAAAATAGAATTTGATCTCTTGTATTTGCGGTTAAAAAATGTTCGACAATATCCTCTTCCCTAGTTCCCATACCAATTACTCCTTTCCCTCCTCTTTTTTGAATTCGGTAGACTTTGGGACTCACTCTTTTTATGTATCCTCCCCTAGTTAAAACAATGATTGTTTCTTCTTCAGGAATCAATTCTTCTTCTGATATCTCGCCAATTTTCTGTTCAAAAACTTTTGTTCGCCTTTCATCTCCAAATACTTCTTTCAATCCTTCTAATTCTCTTTTTATAAGCCTTTTTATTTTTTGAGGGCTTTTTAGAATTGAACTTAACTCTTTTATTTTCAATCTCATTTCTCTCGATTCATCCTCTATTTTTTTTCTTTCCAATTTTGCTAAAGATGACAATTTTATTTCCAAAATCGCGTTAGCTTGAATTTCATCCAGATTGAAATTTTTCATTAACTTTTTTTGAGCGTCTTGTCTATCTTTTGATTTTTTGATTAAAGCTACCACTTTTTCTATTTTGCCAAGACATTTTTCAATTCCTTCTAATATATGAACCCTTTCTTTTGCCTTTCCTAAATCATGCTTTGTCTTGCGATGAATGATTTCTTTTCTAAAGGTTAAGAAATCGCTTAAAACATCGACTAAGCTCATCACTTTTGGCTGAATACCACTTGAAAGAGCAATAAGGTTTAAATGAAATGTTTTTTGTAAATCAGAAAATTTATAGAGAGCTTTTAAAATCTTTTTTGGATAGGTGTTTGATTTTAATTCTATTACAATTCTCATTCCTTCTTTGTCAGATTCATCACGTATTCCTTTTATCCCTTCTATTTTTTTATCCTGAACTAAATTAGCTATTTGTTGAAGTAAATTTGATTTTAAAACCTGATAGGGAATTTCAGTAATGACGATTTTTCTCTTTTTTCTATCTTCTATTACTTCAGCTTTTCCTCTTATTAAAATTGGTCCTTTGCCTATTGAATAGGTTTCAATAATCGATTTTAAATCGAAAATTTGACCTCCGGTAGGAAAATCCGGTCCTTTGATAAACTTAAATAGGTCTTCGCTATCAGTTTTTGGATGGAAGAGAAGGTAGATTAAAGCATCGCAAACTTCTGGAAGATTGTGGGGAGGAATATTCGTTGCCATTCCGACAGCAATCCCTAAGACTCCGTTTAATAAAAGTTGAGGGATTGGAGAAGGTAAAACAGTCGGTTCCTGCCTTGTCCCATCATAATTGGGAATAAAATCAACAGTATTTTTCTCAATATCCTTTAACATTTCTTCACCAATTTTTGAGAGTTTAGCCTCTGAATAACGCATGGCACTAGCAGGGTCTCCGTCGATTGAACCAAAATTCCCTTGACCATCTATTAGTGGATATCTCAAAGAAAAATCTTGAGCCATTCTAACTAAAGCTTCATAAATCGGAGCATCTCCATGGGGATGGTAGCGAGACATACAATTTCCAATTGTGGAAGCTGATTTTTTGAATCTAGAATTATGCTTTAATCCATTTTCATACATTGTATATAAAATTCTCCTTTGAACTGGCTTTAATCCATCTCTAACATCGGGAAGAGCTCGAGAAATAATAACAGACATGGCATAGTCAATGTATGATTCTTCCATTTCTTTTGTTATCTCTTTTTCCTTAATTATTTCCTTATTAACTTTTTGGTCTTTTTCCATTTTATTGTTCCTCATCGGCGCATCTACCGAAGAGGTAGATTTGGAATTTCAATTTTTGGAATTTTCTTTAATTGTTCTTGAAGTTTGGGAAACTCAAAACTCTCGCCTATTTTTTCTGCCTGGATACTTTTTATTTTATTTTGAAAATATTTTCCATAAAGAAAAAAAAGAAAGATAGCAAACGGAATTAAAATTAACCAAAAAATAATCTTCCTTTCTCCTTTTGGTAATTTTTGAATTCTTTCTAAGAACTTCATGGTTTCAAGATTATTATCTTTGCCTCCTCTGGAGAAAGGTTTCTTTTTTTAATCGATAATTTTGGTAAGGGTTTAACTTCTTTTATTCCCAGAGGTCTAAAAAATTTTTCTAATCCGTCGAGTTTTATTTTTAAATTCGGAATCCTATAATGCATTGGAATTGTGATCTTCGGTTCAATTTGACTCATTACCTTCACTGCCTCTTTTGCTGAGATAGTTCCCCGCTTTTGATTTTGATGGGGAATGCCACCTATGGGAATCATCAAAATATCTACATCACCAATCTTATTTATCTGCCGTTCGGTTAATTCTTTTTGGCCAAAATCTCCTAAATGACATAACTTCATCTCCTCTGCCTCTATTGTATAGATTATATTTTCTCCTCTTTCTCTACCTTCTTTTGAATCATGCCAGGAATGAATTCCTTCAACAAAGATTCCTTTTATCTCATATTCTCCTGGTTTTTCAATTAAAAAAGGATTACCAAAAACAGATTTTTTACTATTGTGATTAGAATGGGAGTGAGTTATTAATAAAATATCGGCTTCCAATTTCGGAAGTTTTAACCCGGTTTCTTCAGAAAAAGGGTCTATAACTATTTTTACTTGATTTTCTTTTCCTAAGTTGATTAGAACTTGAAAACAAGATTGTCCTTTCCAAAAAATTTGCATAGATAGAAAATTTTAGCAAATTTTTTCTTTTATTTCAAACTTTACCCCGCACCACTTTCAAAGAAAAAGTGGTATAATACTTGCTTATCTGAATAAAAAGTGGTGCGGGGTTTACCTCAAAAAAAATGTATGATATATAAAGGAATATGAAAGAAATTTTGAAAAAAAATGAATTATTAAAACCATTGAAGGGAGGGGAGATTATTGAAGGAAAGATAATTGCCAGAGCGAAGTCCTCGGTCTTTTTGGATTTAGGGAATAAGGGAACGGGAATTATCTATGGAAAGGAGTTTTTTGAGGCAAAAAATATTTTGAAAGATTTAAAAATCGGAGAAAAAGTTTTTGCTAAAGTTTTAGATCCAGATAATGAAGAAGGTTTTGCTGAGCTTTCTGTGAGTAGGGCTTCCAGGGAATTAACTTTTGAGACTTTAAGAGAAAAAGAAGAAAAAATAATAAAAGTAAAAATAACCGGAGCCAACAAGGGGGGGTTACTAACTGAGATTTCGAGAATTCCGGCCTTTTTACCAGTTTCCCAATTAAGCTCAAAACACTATCCGAAAGTAAAAGGAGGAGATATAGAAAAGATTTTAAAAAAACTTCAAAAATTCATCGGAAAAGAATTTGAAGTAAAAATTTTAAATTTAAATCAGAAAGAAGGCCAAGTTATTCTTTCTGAAAGATTGGCGGAGATAGAAAAAGCAAAAGAAAGTTTAAGGGAATATAAAATAGGAAATGTTGTCGAAGGTGAAATTACAGGTTTAACTGATTTTGGGGCTTTTATTAGATTTGGGGAGAATTTAGAAGGATTAATCCATATTTCAGAATTAGACGAAAAAAGAGTAAAAGACCCCTCCAAAATAGTACAATTAGGGGAGAAAGTAAAAGCTAAAATCATTGATATTTCTCAAGGCAGAGTTTCTCTTTCTTTAAAGGCTTTAAAAAGCGAAAATTGAAATTTTTAAAATTCCTGTTATCATAGAATTATGAAAAGATTAGCAAAAAATATTTTTTTGATTTTTTTAATTTTATTGCTCCTTTCTGGAATCTTTTCCCTTTTTTCAAAACCTCAAGAAAATGAAATATCTCTAAGCCAACTGGTTTCGGATATTAACCAAGATAGAGTAAGAGAAATCTCAATTTTAGGAAACGAACTTGAAATAATCTATAAGGATGAGGGAAGGGTGAAATCGCGAAAAGAGATTGAAACTTCGCTTTCTCAGTCTCTTATTAATTACGGCGTAGATAGAGAAAAATTGAAAGAAGTCAATATTCAGACAAAAGAGAGAGCTGAGATTTGGGATTGGTTAGGACCTTTGCTTTTATTTGGTATCTTGCCATTTTTATCCTTAGTTATTTTTTTCTGGCTGATGTTTAGGCAAGCGAGAACCGGAGTAACTCAAGCATTCGATTTTACAAGAGCAAGAGCAAGGCTATTTGGGGCTGGAACTCACCCAAAGGAAAAGATTAGTTTTAAAGATGTAGGAGGGTTGAAAGAAGCAAAAGAGGAATTAAAAGAAGTAGTTGATTTTTTAAAAAACCCGAGAAAATATCTCCAAATGGGAGCTAAAATCCCGAGAGGAGTCTTGTTAATAGGAGCTCCTGGAACTGGAAAGACTTTGCTTGCTCGAGCAATAGCTTTTGAAGCTAGAGTACCATTTTTATCAATTTCTGGATCTGAGTTTATAGAACTCTTTGTAGGAGTTGGCGCAAGCCGAGTTAGAGATTTATTCAATACAGCAAAAAAGGCTGGTAGAGCAATAATTTTTATCGATGAAATAGATGCTATAGGAAGAGTAAGAGGACCAGGAATGACCGGAGCTCACGAAGAAAGAGAACAGACTTTGAATCAGATTTTAGCTGAGATGGATGGTTTTGAAAGAGAAGATGGTCGAATTGTAGTTGCTGCTACTAACAGACCGGATATGTTAGATCCTGCTCTCTTGAGACCAGGCAGATTTGATAGAAGAATAGTCTTGGATTTACCAGATATTAAAGAGAGGGAAGAAATATTAAAAATTCACTGTCGAGGAAAACCAATGGCTTTAAGTGTTAACTTGCGGGAAGTTGCTGAAAGAACACCCGGCTTTTCCGGAGCTGATTTAGCAAACGTAGTCAATGAAGCAGCGATTTTAGCTGCAAGAGTAAATAAAAGCCAGATTTCACAAGAAGAATTTTTAGAATCGATAGATAAAGTTCTTTTGGGACCGGAAAGGAGATCTCATATTCTTTCGAAAAAAGAAAAAGAAATTGCCGCCTACCATGAAGCAGGCCATGCTTTAGTCTCAGCCTCCTTACCAGAAGCTGAACCTGTAAGAAAAATTTCAATCGTTGCCAGAGGGTTGGCTGCAGGTTACACCTTAAAAATGCCAACTGAAGAAAGAAGGATAAAAACTAAATCCGAATTCTTAGCTGAGATAATGGCTTTATTGGGAGGGTATTGTGCTGAAAAAGTGAAGTTCGGTCAAATGAGTACTGGAGCGGCAAATGATTTAAAAGAAGCGTCAAGGTTTACCAGAAAATTAATAAAAGAATACGGAATGTCTTCGCTTGGTCCAATTTCTTTTGGTGAAAGAGAGGAATTTATCTTTTTGAGAAGTGAATTAGGAGAATACAAAAACTATTCTGAAAAAATAGCAGAAAAGATTGATGAAGAGGTATCAAAAATAATGAGAGGAGCAGAGAAAAAGGTAACAAAAATTTTATGGAAAAAGAGGAAACTTTTAGAAAAAATTGCCAAGAGATTGATTGAAAAGGAAACAATAGAAAAAGAGGAATTTGAAAATTTAGTCAAAAAGAAAAAGGAAAGAGTGAAAAAGGTCAAAGTTAAAAAAAAGAGGTAATTTCGCGCGTGTAGCTCAGTGGGAGAGCGGTTGTCTTATAAACAACAGGTCCCAGGTTCGATCCCTGGCACGCGCAGGGGCGCGTAGCTCAGTGGTTAGAGCGTCACACTGACATTGTGAAGGTCACAGGTTCAAGTCCTGTCGCGCCCAAATTATGGAAAAAATTGAAACAATTTATTTAAAAGAAAATATGCCTGAAATAAGAGCAGGTGATGAGGTTAAAGTTTATCAAAAATTTAAAGAAGGGGAAAAAGAAAGAATCCAAATTTTTGAGGGTTTAGTTATTGCCAGAAAACATGGAAGAGAAATTGGAGCTACGATCACTATTAGAAAAATGATAGATGGAGTGGGAGTTGAGAGAATATTTCCGATTCATTCTCCAAGCATAGAAAAAATTGAGCTTATAAAAAGATGGAAAGTGAGGAGAGCAAAACTTTATTATATAAGAAAAGCAAAAGGAAAAAGAGCAAAGTTAAAAAAATAATGCGGACGTGGCGGAATTAGAATACGCGCAGGTCTGAGGAACCTGGCCCAATTTTGGGCGTGTGGGTGCAAGTCCCACCGTCCGCACAAAACGGGTAGATAGTTCAGTAGTAAAACAACTTACTATTTTTGGGCAACTAGCTCAACGGTTAGAGCGTCTGGTTTACATCCAGAAGGTTAGGGGTTCGAATCCTCTGTTGCCCATCTTTGTGAGGAAAGTCTCTGGTTTAAATCAGATACGCCCACCCAATTTGGTTAAGAAAGTAATTTTTGATATAATTTAATAATTGCCGCGGTAGCTCAGGTAGTAGAGCGCATCTCTGAAAAAGATGAGGGCGCCAGTGCAAGTCTGGCCCGCGGCACTAAATTATAGAATTTCCCGAGGTGTAAAAAAGCGAGTAATTGTGGTCTAAAGCAAGAGCTAGAGGATTTCTAGCGGGTGTAGTATAACGGTTAGTATACAACCTTGCCAAGGTTGAGGAGGGGGTTCAACTCCCCTCACCCGCTTTATCATATCATAGGAAAAATTTAAAAAATCGAAAAAAAACCCTTGACAAACTTTTTGGAAAAGCTAAGATAATAAAATCTTTTAAAGGGTTTTAAAATGTCTAAAGTTAAAAAATATCGATTTTTTTTCGATAAAAATCGATTAAATATCTCCTTATTCTTGATAATTTTAGCTGGAGTAATCCTGTTTTTTAAATCTAATTTGGGGGCTAAGACCAATTTTTTATTTAGAAATTCGCTTCCCCAGGAATTGGTTATTATTCAAGGGAACACTTTTGGGGCAATTTCTTCTTTAGATCTTGAACCAAAAATCAGTCGAAAAATCAAAGTCTTAATCACGGGGTATTCCTCTACACCCTGGGAAACCGATGATGAACCTCATATTACAGCTGCCGGGACTAATGTCAGAGAAGGGATTATTGCTAACAATTCTCTTCCTCTCGGAACAAAACTGAGAATCCCAGAATTATTTGGCGAAAAAATCTTTGTAGTTGAAGATAGAATGAGTTGGAAAAAAGGGAATTATCATTTTGACGTTTGGTTTCCTTCCTATCAAGAAGCTCTGAATTTTGGCGTAAAAAGAACTTATATTGAGGTTTTGGAAGGATAAGTAAAATCAAGAATAATAAAAACCACTAGAAAAAGTGGTTTTTTGTTTTATGCCCGGGGAGGGACTTGCACCCTCACGGAGTTTAAACCCCACTGGATTTTAAGTCCAGACCGTCTGCTAGTTCCGGCACCCGGGCTAATTTTTGAGGCGCGGATGGGAATTGCACCCACGTTATCGGTTTTGCAGACCGATGCCTTAGCTACTTGGCTACCGCGCCAAATCCATTTTCCTCTATTTTTTTCTTTTTTTCAAGTCCTCTAAGATTTTCTCTATCTTTGCTGCCTCAATTATTTTCTTTTCTTCAAAAAAGCTTATTCTCGGCACAATCTTCATTTTTAATGTTTTATCTAATTTCTTTTGTAAAAAATAAATTTTTCTATTTAAAATTTTTAAAACTTCTTTTACTCTCTCTTCTGGTATTACTGAAACAAAAATTTTACTCTCTTTCAAATCTTTAGTTGTTTCAACTCTAGTTAAAGTTACCAATGTATTAGTTGAAAATTCTATTTTTTTAAAAACTATTTTTGCTAACTCATCCCTTATCAAACTATTAATTCTTTGAATTCTCTCTTTCATAATTCTATTTTCTCTTTCTCTTCAGAATATATTAAAATGATATCTCCGACTTCAATTTTTTTATCTCCTTCATACAGTATCCCTACTTCTTCTCCTTTTGCCGCTCTTTCAATATTCTTTTTATTTTTTTGAAGATTTAAAAGGTTCCCTTGACCAATTTTTTCCTCTCCTCTAAAAATTTCGATTTTGGTTCCTTTTTTAATCTCTCCTTCAATAATTCTTCCTCCAACAATTTGTCTGTTCTTTTTTGTAAAAAAGACAATCAAAGTTTTTAGCTTTCCCAAGTCAACTCTTTTTATCTCTGGTTTCATTATTAACTGAATGAATTTCCTTAATCCTTCAACTAGGTCATAAATTAAGTCAAAGCTCATTATCTTTATTTTCTCTCTTTGAGCTAAAATCTTTGCCCCAGGAGTAGCTTTTACTCTAAATCCTAAAATTAAAGCTCGAGCGCCTTTGGCTAATTTAATATCTGATTCGTTTATTTGTCCTACTTCAGATTTTAAAATGTTCAAAACTATTTTTTCTCTCGGTATTTGAGATATTACTTCTTTTATTGGTTCTATAGAACCCAGACAATCAGTTCTTAAAATTAAATTAAAAGATTTTTGTTCTGGCAAAACAGTTAAAACTTGGGGTTCTTTTTCCTCAGAAACTTTTACAAAACTTCTTGCTTCCTCGGGATTTAAAAAGAGTTTAAATTTTTCTCCTACCATAGGACAATTTTCAAAACCTAAAACAACCACTGGTTGAGAAGGAAGAATTTCTTTTACCGAATTTCCTTTAAAGTCCTCCAGCGATTTTATTTTTCCAAAAGCAGATTGAGTGCCAATGATTTGACCTATTTTTAATTTTCCTTCGTTCAAGATTAAAGTAGCTGTAGGACCTCTTTTCGGATCTAAATAAGATTCAATAACTACTCCTTCAGGCATTTTTGATAAATCAGTTCTTAGTTCTTCCATTTCTGAAACTAAAATTATTAAATCTAAAAGTTCTTCAATTCCCTTACCAGTTTTAGCTGAAGTCTCAACTGAAGGAACTTTTCCTCCTAGCCCTTCCACCAAAATCCCTTCTTTTGCCAATTCTTTTTTTGCTCTTCCAGAATTTGCTTCCACCCTATCAATTTTATTTAAGGCTACAATTGGAGGAATCTGAGCTTTCTTGATAATCAAAATCGCTTCTTTTGTCTGGTCTTCAACCCCTCTTGTACCATCTATAACCAAAATGGCTATATCTGCGACTTTGGCTCCTCTGGTTCTCATCTGAGAAAAAGCTTCGTGACCAGGGGTATCAATAAAAGTTATTTTTTTCCCACTTTTTTCAACTTCATAAGCTCCTATATGTTGAGTAATTCCTCCTGTTTCTCTCTCAGCAACCTGGCTTTTTCTAATCAAATCAAGTAGACTTGTTTTTCCTGAATCTATATGGCCTAAGACCACTACCACGGGAGGTCTCTTTACCTGCCCGCCATCGGCTACGCTTTCAGGCGTTGGTAGACGGGTTAAGTTTTGACTTTCTTTTTTCATTATTTTTTGAAATTGCCTTTTTTAATGCCTCTTTTTCTTCTTCGGATAATAAATATTCTGATTTCCCATTTTTTATTGGCTTTCCATAAACTCTATTCCCCTCTCTGGTATATAAACTAGTAATTACTACTCCATTATTTTTTCCATCTAAAAAGGCGATCGAAAAGCTTTGAGCTCCTCCAATTTCAGAAAACGGATTGAATCTGACTATGCCAATTTTTTGGATTGAAAATTTTGATTCTTTTTTAAGGCTTTCCAACTCTCGGGAAAGATTATGGAAGTCTTTTTCCAATTTCTTAATAAAATCCAAAATTTCTTTTAAATTTCTGGATTTTTTTTGTCTTTTTTTAAAAAAATTAAACATATTTGCGGAGGCGGGAGGATTCGAACCTCCGATACCCTTTAGGATATACATGTTCTCCAGACATGCCCGTTCGGCCACTCCGGCACGCCTCCAAAATTACGTCGCTATTTTTTTAAGGCCTCAATTCGTTCTTGTATCGGGGGATGAGTTGAAAATATTTTTATCAACCAATTTCCGACTTCTTTTCCCTTAAAAGGAGAAATGATGAAAAGATGAGCTGTTGAAGGCGAAGCTCTATTCATAGAATTTTGGTCTATAGAAATTTTTTCTAAGGCTCTTATTAAACCCTCTGGGTATCTTGTTAAAAGAACACCTGAAGCATCAGCCAAAAATTCCCTTTTCCTCGAAATTGCTAATTGAATTAAATTTGCGATAATGGGAGCTAAAATAGCAGCTATCAAGCCAAATATTAAAAATATCCCGCTTCCTCCTTTTTCTCTTTTTCTTGATCTTCCCCAACGACCCATTCTCAAAAACCAATTAGATAAAATGGCTATCACTCCTACTAAAACGACTACGACCGAAGCCAAAAGGATATCTCTGTTTTTTATATGAGAAAGTTCGTGCGAAATTACCCCTTCTAATTCTGGTCTTTCCAATTTTTCTAACAAACCTCTTGTCAAGGCAATGGCTGAGTGTTCTGGATTTCGGCCGGTAGCAAAAGCATTGGGTTGGTTTTCTGGTAAAATATAAATTTTTGGGGTAGGTAAACCAGCTGTAATAGAAAGATTTTCTACAATTCTGTATAATTCTGGATTGTCTTTTTTCTCTATTGGCTTTGCTCCAGTCATCATTAGAACAATCTTATCTGAATGCCAATAAGCAATGAAGCTTTGAAAAAGAGCAATAATTAGAGCTAAAATTAAAAAGATAGAATTGTTCAAAAGATAACTAAACAGCCAACCCAAAAAAATAATAAAAATTAAAAAGCAAGAGATTAAAATCCAAGTCCTCCGGACGTTTGATTCAACCTGAGTATAAATTGTAGCCATAGGCTAAAATTTCACTTTTGGAGTTTCTCTTTCTGCTGCCTCTACTAATTCGAATAAATCCATTTTCTTGAAATTAAACAAAGAAGCTATGATGCTTGCTGGAAAACTCTCAACCTTGATATTCAAATCTCTAACGTTTCCGTTATAAAACCTTCTAGATGCCTGGATTTTATTTTCGGTATCGCTAAGTTCCTTTTGCAATTCCAAAAAGTTGTCTGAAGCCCTTAAATTTGGATAATTCTCAGCCACAGCAAAAAGAGTCTTTAAAGTACCGGCCAAAAAATTTTCAGCTTCAGCAATTTTTTTTGGATCACCCGATTTCTCAGCCGATATGGCTGATGCCCTGGCTTGAGTTACTTTTTCAAAAACTTCCTTTTCGTGAGAGGCATAACCTTTAACTGTCTCAACCAGATTTGGAATTAAATCGTATCTCCTTTTCAATTGAACATCTATATCTGCCCAGGCTTCTTTTGTCCGATTTCTTAATTTTACTAAATCATTGTAAGTCAAAATCATCCAAAAAATAATTAGAACAATTACTATAAGAATGATTGAAAAAGGGGTCATATTGATTTATAATTTTATTCTCCGACCTTTAAAAAGTATTTTTCATTATAAAAAAATACTTTTAAAAAATCAAGCTAAAAAGAAAAGCCAGTAACAACTGACTTTTCTTCAATTAGAAAAGATTCTGTTAATCTTCGCTAAAGGGCTCAATTAACGACTGGTTGTGATGCTATTATCAGCCTGCGATCGAACTTGAACCCGATAAGGAGGAGTACTGCTTGTCCAATTCACTTCGTAATCTGTTTCGTAGCCTGAAGCACAAGAGGCATAAGAACTACCAGCTGCTGGATCTCTTGGAACAGAACCAAGATAAGTTGGATATATACAAGAACAAATGTTGTAATCAGCTTCCGATATCTCGTGCCAGGTAGTAGTAGCTGGATAACCACTACAAACCCAGGTTCCAGCATTATCAATCATATTTTGAGCTACCGCACTAGAATAAGTTCCAACATGGGCCCAACGAGTAGCGTCTCTGGCAGCAGTTAGTTGTCGAGCTGGATTAATAGCAGCAATTGTTATTCCAATTAAAATGACTACAATTCCAATTACTATTAATAATTCAAGTAAAGTAAAACCTTTCATAATTTTTATATTTTTATTTTACGACCTTTATTTAACGAGCAAGTCTAATATCAGGAGGGGTTCCGTTCTCTGATTGAGCATCAGAAGCCCAGATTGTTATCCGATTGGTAATTGTATTTTGATAAAGCTTATATCTGGTATCGTATATTGGTGGACAAGTCGTCAAAGGTTCACCAACTCCAGGATCTTGGGGTAGGGCTGGCAAATATTTCGGAACCAGACAGTCGCAGATGTCGGCTTCAGTATTGTTTATAAAATGACCGTCAGTAGAAGTGGTAATTTTGGGATAATCAATACAGACCCAAATTCCTCTATTATCAATTATATTCTGAGAAATAGCACTAAGTAAAGAAGCAATATCTGACCAGCGTCTAGCATTGTTTGTTTTAGCAAACTGCCTAGCTGGATTAATGGCAACAACAAATGCTCCGATTAAAATCACTAAAATTCCAATAACGATTAGAAGCTCTAAAAGAGTAAATCCCTTCTTTAACATCTTATATTATATCACATCTTTATTTTTTTTATTAAATCTATTCCCTCCTCTTTCGGGTTTTTTGTTAATCCACGTAAAGCTAAACCAATGGTAATTGAATAAAGAAGTGGGTTAATCTTTAAAGCTTCTTTAAAATATTCCTTTTTTCTTAAAATATCAATGTTAATTTTAACCCACGGGTCGCCAATTAAGACTTCTTTTTCTAAATTTTCGGCTAAATATTCCCGGAGATAGGGCAGTGAGGCCGATCCCCCAGCTAAAATTATTTTTCCAATTTTCCTACTGGTTTTTTTCTGGAAATATTCTTCCATTCCTTTTATCTCTTTAATCAATCCTTGAATTTCTTCTTGTAAAATTAAAAAAATTTTTCCCTCTTTTTTTTCTGGATTCAAACCGACTTCTCTTTTGAGATTTTCTGCTTCAGCAAAAGAAATTTTTAATTTTTCTGAGACAGTTTTGGTAAATTTGTTTCCGGCAATAGGATAGGATATGCTTAATCTCAGTTTTTTTTTATCAAAAAGGCTAAAATTTGTCATCCTTGTTCCAATGTCAGCAATTAAAACTGTTTCTTTTTCTCCTTCGATCAAAGACCGGGCCAAACTCTCAGATTCAATTTCTAAAGCTAGGGGTTGAAGAGAGCAATTTTTAAATACTTCTAAATAATCATCAACAATCCTTTTTGGGACAGCTACCAAGAAAATTTCTTTTTCTCTTATTTGAAAATCAAAATAGATTTCAGTTAAAGGAAAGGGGAAATTCTCGCTCGCTTTCAATTTTATAAATTCGGGAGTATCCTCTTTTTTAAAATTTTCTGGAATTTCTGAAATATAAATAAAGCTTTTTGATTCTGGTAGAGAGAAAATAAATTTTTTTATTTTTATTTTCCCAAATTCTGGATTTGAGATTAAATTTTTCAAAAATTTTTCCAAATCTTTTTTATTTAAAATCTGACCATTTTCAAGGATACCTGGAGGCAATTCCAGTCTTCCAAGACAAGAAAGTTTAGGATTTTCTATTGACCCAGAAAGGGAAACAATCTCAATTGAATAATCTGAAATATCTAAACCAAATGGTTTTTGAAAAAGGTCAAACATATTAAAAATCAGCTACTTCCTGCCAGGATTGAATAATCATTTGAGGATTAACCTGACTAATTATAATTTTAATTTTTTTTATTTGGTTTTGAAAATTTCCAATAACTTTTACTATCCAATTATTCTCAATTGATAAAATTTGGCAATTACCTTCTTCAGTTTGGATGATTTCATTTCCAGAGTAGTTAGAATTTTCTTTTAATCTCATCAAACTATGTTCAGCACAGAGATTGGCTAAATAATAAGCTCGAGATGATTGAGTTTTTTTTAATCCCATGGTTGCCTCATTAACACTGAGCATACTAACACTCAGCCCGATAATCAAAACAATCCCAAAAATTATTAAAACTGTCATTAGAGCAATAAAACCTTTCATAATTAAGGTGTGGCTCCGCTTTCGACCAAAGAAACGGTTAATTTAAAATCAATCGAAGCCTGATATTCAATTCTACCAGTTGGATTGGAATGTTCAATTGTCATCTCTATCCGAATAGTTCCTGGAGTATTTTCATAAGATAAATTGGTAAATTTTAAATTTTTAATAACCACTCGGTCGCTAGTTAAAGGATAGGGTGGATTTGAACCTTGAGTAATTGTTAATTTTCCTTCTGCTAAATAAAAGATTGTTGGGTTTAAATTAGAATCAGCCATCTCTAAAGAAAGAGAGTCGGTTGAAAAACCAAGAGGAGGATTAATGATGCCTTCTGCCTTTTTGATTTCCTGAGTTATTTTCGTCAAAGAAAATCTTCCGTTTTGCTGAACTTCCTGATATGAATTTTCTTTAATATTTCCTAAAACAACGTTCCATAAAAATCCAGTCGTTAAAGCTAAAATAGAGATTAAAATAGCAATATAGATGAAAAATTCAATTAGAGTAAATCCCAAACCATTTTGGGGAACAGTGGTATGGGGATGAATTATATTCTTTAACTTTTGAATTATATTAAAATGGTGCAGGGTAAAAGTCTTTTTTTTCATAAAATTAATAGGTTCCTTCAGTCCAAACATCTTTAGTATAAAGATTTTTCTTATCAGCAGCTCTAATCTTTTCTGTATAGATTTTTAAACAGAGTTGAATTAAGTCTTGGGTAGAAGAAAGTTCAGTTGATAAAATAGTGTCAGGAGCAGCAGTTGAAGTTAGAGAGATTAAATCAGTAAATTCTCCGTTACAACCAGTAGTTGAATAGGAAATAGCATACCTATCGTCAGTTGCCTCATCTGCTTGATAGCGATATTTTAAAACCAAAGAAGTGTAAGTCTTGGTTGAAGTTTCCCAGTTATGCAAAATAATTGAGGGGTCTCTTGAAATGTCATAGCGAGTAGTCGAAAAAGTATTTCCATCAGGGTAATCGTAGGCATTTTCTGGGCTGATAGTTTTTTGGGCTGGGTCAGTATGAGCGGTTGGTTTTCTTATTTCAATCGGAGAAATTTTCTGCCAATTTGTTAAATAGCTAACTAATCTCACCTCTTCAGTTCTCTCTTCAGTAAATTGCCAAATAACTCGAGAGGTAATTTTTTTTCTATCAGAATCGATATCTTCTATTCCAATAACTCTCTTTCCTTTTTGAAGTTGGTCGCTTAAATCTTCTTCAGGCCCCTGAAAAATCCAATGGTTTTCAGAAATAGTTAAACCATGATTACCTGTTAAAAGGTCTAACCAGTTATTATCTCTAATTGATTTTACAGCTTCCATTCCCTCTTCAGCTAAAAAATTAGCTATGGTTATCTCTGAAGCTAATCTGCCAGAAATATAACTGTCGAGAAGAAAAAAAATCGAAATGCTAATTGAAATTAGGAAAATTCCTACGGCTATTAACAATTCTATTAAAGATTCTCCTTTTTCATAATTCATAGTTCTAAATTTATTCTTCCTATTTCATTTATGTTTATTTTTCTTTCATCGCTATCGCTACTCAGAATAATTTCTCCCCCTCGCGAAACTGGAAACCAGACACAACCTAATTGGTTTTCACATTCTGGCTGATTTTGATAATTGTTGCATGGATTACAGATGCCTTCGCATATTTTAAATCTAGCATTCCAACTACAGCCGTTTTGAGTTTCACAAGATTTTTTTTCTCTGAATTCGTTGCAAAAAGTACAATTTCCTCCACAATAACTAGGATTTTCTTTTGGTATGCCTTGAGATTTTAAAAAAACAAACTCAGAAAGACCGCTGATTTTGATGGTTACTGGAAAGTCAAAAATCTCATCGTATTGGATATCGCGAGTTAAATAAGAATCTCCTTTAAATAGGGTATAATTATCATCAGTAAAATAGACGCCGAAAGAAGAGTCTAATTCTATTGCTATTGCTTTTAATTGGGCTCTCCTTAAAGTTTGGATTACAGCTTGGGCTTGAGTTTCCAGCTGCTGGCTTTTATAAAAATTCAGACCAACCGGTAATAAAAAGGATGTCAAAATAATAATTATCCCCACTAATATTAAAATTTCCAGAAGAGTAAACCCCGCACCATTTTTTAGGATACTGATGCCTGTATAAATTCTACCCTTCAATTCTTGAATTATATTAAAATAGTGCGGGGTAAAGGCTTTCATTTTATCTAAATCTCAAAGACCCCGTAAATCGATAAATTGGAGTAATAATCGCTAAAGCAATAAAGCCAACAAAAACTCCCACCAAAATTAATAAAATTGGCTCCAATATTGCAGAGAGATTTTTAAGGACTGAGGTTGATTCTCTTTCATAAAATCTTGCCAGATAAAGAAAGCTTTCCTCTAAAGCCCCTGTTTTCTCTCCTATCGAAATCATTTGGCAAAAAGTTAAAGAAAAAACTTTAGGAAAGTTTTTCAAACCCTGGCTTATTTTCCCTCCTCGCTCAACTTCTAATCTGACAGAGGTTAAATTCCTTTTATAAACCTCGTTTGGTAAAGAATCGGAGGAAATCTTTAAAGCCTCGAGAACTGGCATTCCGCTTTTAAAAAGAGTGTAAGAAAAGCGAGAAAACCTAGCTAAACTAAGATTTCTGAAAATCTGACCAAAAATTGGTAGGGAAAGAGAGGTTTTGTCAAAATAAAACTTAATAAATTTCAACTTCAAAATGAATTTAAAAATTAGAATAACAAAAATTAACCCACTGATTATTAAAATTGAATTTTCTTTAAAAAAAGAAGAGCTATTTATTAAAATTTTAGTGGCCAAAGGTAACTCTACACCAAGAATTTTCAAAAGATCGGTTATCTTTGGCAAAATAAAAAAAGTGACAGTAAAGGCAATTATCAAACCAACTATAATAATAATCGCGGGATAAATCATCGCCCCTCTTATATTTTTTTTCATTTCGTAATCTTTCCGAAGATGTAAGGCTAAATATCTCAAATTTTCTTGTAAAGTTCCGCTTTTTTCTCCTAATTTAACTACGTTTTCAAAAAATTTATCAAAAATTTTGGGATAAGAACTCATCGCTTCGCTGAGAGCTCCTCCTTCTAAAATCCTTTTTAAAATATCATCCAGGGCTTTTTTAAAAGTTTTTGATTTTACCTCTTTTTTTAATGTTTCTAAGGCTTCAGCAATCGGTATGCCGCCTTTAATCATTAAAGAAAGATTTTCAACAAAAAACATTTTTTCTTTAATTGAAACTGACATTGTAAATTTTTTACCCTTTTAAGACTCTTAAAATTTCTTCTAAAGTAGTAATTCCCGCCTCGACTTTCTTTAGACCATCCTCAATCATAGTAACCATACCAAGTTTTTTGGCTTCAGCTCTAATCTTAGAAGTATCGGCTTTTTCCATCACTAATTTCTTAATTGGATCGGTCATTTCCAAAGTCTCAAAAATGCCCGTCCTTCCAAAATAACCAGTTTTTTGACAGAGAGAGCATCCTTTTCCTCGAAAGAGAAGAATTTTTTCCTCTCTTATTTTTTGAAATTTTGAAAGAAGGTTTTTGGGGAGAAGCCGAGAAATTTCTGAAATATGAGCTTCATGACTTTCAATGCATTTTGGACAAATTTTTCTCACTAGACGTTGAGAAATTATAATATTTACCGTTGAAGTAATTAAAAAAGGCTTTATTCCCATATCCTGGAGCCTAATCAAAGTAGTCGGAGAGTCAATGGCGTGAAAAGTAGACAAAACTAGGTGTCCGGTCATTGCAGCATTGACTGCTAATTTTGCTGTTTCTTCATCTCTTATCTCTCCAACCATTATAATATCGGGATTTTGACGAATTATTGCCTTAAGGCCTTGAGAAAAAGTTAAATTAGTTTTTGGATTAATTTGAATTTGATTAACTCCTTCAATATCATACTCAATTGGGTCTTCGATTGTACAAATATTGACTTCTCTTTTATTTAAAATCTCTAAAAAAGAATATAGAGTTGTGGTTTTTCCACAACCAGTAGGACCGGAAATTATAATCATCCCCCAGGTTTTTTTTAGATTTTTCTCGGTAATCCGCAAATTTCTTTCGTCAAATCCGAGATCTTTAAGTTTTAATCTCCTAGCTTTTTCAGCTAATAATCTCATTACTACCTTTTCTCCTTCTTCAATTGGAGCTATTGAGACTCTAATATCTACTTTTTCAGCCGGAACAGAAAATGAAAAATGGCCGTCCTGGACGGCTTCGTGCTCATCAGTTCTTAATTTAGCTAAAATTTTAATCCGGGAAACTAAAAAATCATGGAATTCTTTCGGTAGGGATAGAATATCGTATAATACTCCATCGATTCGATAACGAATTATTATTTTATCTTGGTAAGGTTCGATATGAATATCAGAAGCTCGATTTTCATAACCATAACTTAAAATAGAATCCACCATTTTGATTATTGGGAGAGATCGAGCTTCGACTCTAGTTTTTTTGAATTCCTCTATAGTCTTTTTGATAATCTCTTCGAATTCTTCTTTTATCTCTTTTTTATAATATTTTAAAGTAACTAAAATATTTTTTTTGGTAGTGAAATAAGGAATAACTTTTTCTCCAGTTTTTCTTTCAATAAATTCCCTTATTTCTAAATTTTCTGGGTTGAGCATTGCTACTTTTAATCCTTCTTTAGTTTTGTCAAAGACAATAATTCCCTGTTTTTTTGCTACAATTTCTGGGACAATTCCCATAATCTCTTTGTCTATTTTTATTTTTTCTAGGTTTATAAATGGAAAATCTATTTCGTCGGCAATCAATTTACCTAAGCTCTCATCCAAAATTAATTCCTTTTCTAAAATAATTTCTTCAATTTCTTTTTTTTTCTCTATCGCTTCTTTTTTGGCTAAATTAAAATCTTTTTGAGAGATAAGTTCTGAATCAACTAAAATCTTTTTTAGAAATTCCTCGGTAATTTTTGGATTTTTTACTTTTTTATTAAACATTCTTTTACTTTATTTACGACTTCGGAGAGAGGAATTTCTGTTTTTACTAAATAATCTTCAGCTCCTAAGGCTAAGCCTCTTTTTATATCTGATTCTTGTCCCAAATTTGAAAGAATAATTACTGGAATTTTTTTAGTAGCGGAATTTGTCTTCATGTCAATCAAGACATCAAAGCCATTTTTTCTCGGTAAAATTATATCTAACAAAACTAGATCTGGTTTTTCATGCAAAATTTTGTTTAAGCCTTCTATTCCATTGATAGCCTCTACAAATTGAAAGCCAGCTAAGGTCAATTTATTCTTATAAATTTTCCTCAAAAATTTATCTTCTTCAATCATTAAAATCTTTGGTTTTTTTACCATAAATTTATTTAACAATTGGTAAACTAAAATGGAAAGTCATTCCATAACCTTTGTTTTTAGAAAACCAAATTTCTCCCCCACACAATTTAATAATGGCTTTATTGATATAGAGACCAAGACCACCTCCTGAAGGATCAAATTCCATTGCTTTTTCTGATCTATAAAATCTAGTAAAAACTTTCTTAAAATCTTTCTTAGGAATACCAAGGCCATTATCCTTGCAAGAAAAGATAAGTTTTTTATCTATCTTCTTTAAAGAAATAGAAATTTCAACTTTTCCTCTCCCCCGACTATATTTCATGGCGTTGGAAATCAAATTTTCAATTACCTGTCTAATACCTTGAGGGTCGCCTAAAGCCCGGGGTATTTTTTTTGATTTTCTGAATAAGATTTGGCAATTCAGGGCTTTAGCCCAAAGAGAAAAATCAGCCAAGACTTTAAAAGTTATTTTTTCTAAAGAAATTGGTTTTTTTATTATTTCTAATTTACCTTCGTCAATTCTCTGAGCAAATAATAAATTATCAATATTTTCTCTCATTCTGGCAATATTCTCGAGAGCATCGGAAAGATATTCCTTTTGAAAAGCATTTATTTTTCCACAGTCGCCAGAAATTAGAGCTTCTAAATATCCTTTTATTACTGAAAGAGGTGATTTTAATTGATGAGCAATAATTGAAACTACCTCGGTAATTTTTGGTTTTTGAGTTTTTTTGAGATGCTTTTTTTCCATGCTATCCTATTATAACAAAATTTATCAATAAAAAAACCTCCAGAGTTCTGGAGTAGAATAGAAATGTTATAGAAGTAAGAAATTTAATATTCTCCAGAAACTTCTGGGGTTCTTTTTTCTTTTTTCTCAGGTAACTCACCCACTACGGCCTCAGTTGTCAGTAACATCGAGGCAGCTGAAGCTGCATTTTCCAAAGCCGTTCTGACAACTTTTGTCGGATCTATGACCCCAACTTCAAAAAGGTTCTCGTATTTTTGAGTCTGAGCATTAAAACCAAAAGAGTTTCCATGTTTTCTAACTTCTTCAGCTACAATCGCTCCGTCAAAACCTGCATTTTCAGCAATTTGTCGAATTGGTTTTTCTAAGGCTTTTTTTAGAATTTCCAACCCAGTTTCTTCATCTCCTTCTAATTTTATCTTTTTAAAAGCGGAGACAGCTCTTAAAAGAACTACGCCACCACCTGGCAAAATTCCTTCTTCGATAGCTGCTCGAGTAGCATTCAAAGCATTTTCGGTTTTTTTCTGTCTAGCTTTTTGTTCAACCTCGGTAGCAGCTCCAACTTTAATCACTGCTACTCCTCCAGCTAATTTTGCTAATCTTTCTTGTAATTTCTCTTTATCGAATTCGGATTCGTTCGTCTCTATTTCTCTTTTAATTTGTCTAATTCTTTCATCAATTTCTCCTTTCTTTCTCTCTCTCATGTCTGTCCCTTCAATAATTGTTGTTTTTTCTTTTTCTGAAACAACCCTTCTTGCCTTACCCAATTGTTTTACTTCGATGTTTTCTAATTTCAGACCTAATTCTTCTGAAATCAATTGGGCTCCGGTGACAACAGCAATATCTTGTAACATTTCTTTTTTTCTTTCTCCGAAACCAGGGGCTTTTACTGCTAATGCATTAAAAATCCCTCTTAGTTTATTGACCACTAATGTTGCCAAGGCATCTCCTTCTACTTCATCAGCAATAATCAATAAGTCTTTTTTACCAGTTTGGGCTACTTTTTCCATCACTGGCAGAATTTCATTCAGGGCAGAAATTTTTTTATCGGTAACTAGAATATAAGGTTCCTCTAAAATTGCTTCCATTCTTTCTACATTACTAATCATATAAGGAGAAATATATCCCCGGTCAAATTGAAGGCCCTTTACTACTTCTTTCTCTAAACCAAATTTTTTCGATTCCTCAACCGTGATTACTCCATCCTTTCCTACTTCAGAAAAGACATCAGCGATTAAATTCCCAATTTCTGGATCTAAAGCGGCAATGGTTGCTACTTGGGCAATTTCTTCTTTTTTTGAAGAAATTGGTTTTGAAATTTCTTTCAAATATTCAACTACTGATTTCACTCCTTTTTGAATTCCTTTTTTTAAAGACAGAGGGTGAGCTCCAGCAGCTACATTTTTCAGGCCTTCAGAAGCTATAGCCTGAGTAAGTATCATGGCAGTTGTTGTTCCATCCCCAGCTGTTTCACTAGTTTTTTCAGCCACTTCTTTTAAGATTTCTACTCCTAAATTCTCAATTTTATCTTCCAATTCAACCTCTTTAGCAATACTTACTCCGTCGTCTGAAATTTCTGGAGCACCAAAGCCTTTATCCAAAACTACATGTCTGGCTTTCGGACCTAAAGTGACTTTTACTATATCGGTTAATTTATCGATACCAGCTTTTATTTTTTTTCTAGCCGCTTCATTAAATAAAATTTGCTTTGCCATAAGTTTATTTTTCAATGATTGCTAAAATATCCTCTTCCTTGGCAATTAGATACTCTTTATCACCAATCTTTATTTTATTTGGCCCATATTCTGTAAAAATAACTCTTTGGCCAGGTCTGACCGAAACTGGAATTAGTTTTCCTTCATCTGTACGTTTTCCAGGACCCACTGTAATCACTTTCCCTTGTTCAGGTCTTTCTTTTTCAGCAGTTTCTGGAAGTAAAATCCCAGTTTTTGTTTTTTCCTCTTCCTTTATTGGCTCAATTAAAATATGGTCTGATAACGGTTTGATTTTCATATTTTAGGAAAATTATTTTAGCAGTTTCGACCTTTGATTGCTAATTCCTATATTTATATATTTTGGCAAAAAGAAAATTCTGTCAAGTACTCAAAACTTTCTTTAAATACTTGCCAGTAAAACTTTTTTTATTTTTGGAAATTCCATGTGGTGTTCCTTGAGCAACAACATAACCACCTTTTTCTCCTCCTTCAGGTCCTAAGTCTATTATCCAATCTGAGTTTTTTATCACATCTAAATTGTGTTCAATGATTAAAATTGTATTTTCTTTTTCAACCAGTCTTTTTAAAACTAAAACCAATTTTTTAATGTCGTCTGGATGAAGTCCGGTCGTTGGTTCGTCTAAAATATACAAAGTTTTCCCAGTTCCCTTCTTTGATAATTCGGTCGCTAATTTCACTCTTTGAGCTTCTCCTCCAGAGAGAGAGGTTGCTGATTGACCAAGTTGAATGTATCCTAAACCTACTCCAGTTAAAGTTTTTAGTTTTGAAAAAAGCCCTGGAATGTTTTGAAAAAAAACCAAAGCTCCCTCAACTGTCATTTTTAAAATATCAGAAATATTTTTTCCCCTGTATTCTATTTCCAAAGTCTCTTTGTTAAACCTTCTTCCTTTGCATTCATCACAAAGGATATAAAGATCTGGTAAAAAATACATCTCAATCTTTTTTACTCCTTGACCTTGGCAGGCTTCACATCTTCCTCCTTTTACATTAAATGAAAATCTTCCAGGCCCATACCCCCTAATTTTCGCCTCTTTTGTTTGAGAAAAAAGGTGACGAATAAATGTAAAGGCTCCGGTATAAGTAGCTGGATTTGATCTTGGAGTTCTTCCAATCGGCGACTGATCAACTAAAATAACTTTGTTTAAATTCTCTATTCCAATGATTTTATCGTGTACCCCTGCTTCTTCTTTTGAATTATAAAATTCTCTCATCAAAGCCCTAGCTAAAACGTCATTCATTAAAGAACTCTTTCCAGAACCTGAAACTCCGGCTATGCAAACAAACTTTCCTAAAGGAATTTTAACATCGATATTTTTCAGGTTGTGTTCTCTAGCACCTTTTATTATTAAGTATTTTTGATATTTTGGGAAAGATTTTTGATTTAAAACCTCAACTTTTTTTCTTCCGGAAAGATAGTCACCGGTTAAAGTTTTAGTTTTTAATAATTTTTTGGGGGTTCCTTCAAAAACTATTTTTCCGCCCTTTTTTCCCGCGCCAGGACCAATATCGATTATCCAATCTGCTGCTAAAATTGTTTGGGGGTCGTGTTCAACTACGACAATAGTGTTTCCTAAATCTCTTAATTTTTTTAATGTCTCGATCAATCTTCCTTGGTCTCGTGGATGAAGACCTACTGAAGGTTCATCTAAAATGTACAAAACTCCAGCTAATTTCGATCCAATTTGAGTTGCCAATTTTACTCTTTCTTCTTCTCCACCAGATAGGCTATCAGTTTTTCTGCCTATAGTTATATAATCCAAACCGACATCGATTAGGAACTGAAGTCGGTTTAAAATTTCCTTAAGAATTGGTCTTCCGATCTTCATTTTGTTTTCAGTTAATTTTTTCGAAGGATTTGAAATTAATTTTTCAAAAAAATCTTTGGCTTTGTCAATCTGCATTTCTGAAACATCGGCAATAGATTTTTCAGCAACCTTTACTGCTAGGACTTCGGGTTTTAGTCTTTTCCCTTTGCAAATTTCGCATTTTTTTTCGATCATATACTTTTTAATCTCCTCTCTAGCATAATCTGATTCGGTTTCGTGATATTTTCTTTCTAACCAGGGAATTACTCCTTCAAAATCCTCGCCTCCATATAAAATTAAATGAATTATCCGTACCGGCATTTTTTTAACCGGAACAGATAGGGAAAAGTTGTATCTTTGGGCTAAATCTTCTAGTTGCCATCTAAAATATCCTTGTCTTCCCACTCTATGTGAGGCATGTCCCCAGGCAAAAATTGCTCCTTCGTCTAGTGATAAATTTTTATTGGGCATAACAAGATTCGGATCTACTTCTAATTTTTCGCCCAACCCCTGGCAAGAAGAACAAGCACCATAAGGCGAGTTAAAAGAAAATAACCTTGGTTCAATTTCTGGTAGAGAAATTTCACATTTTGGGCAAGCAAAAAGTTCAGAGAAAATTAAATCTCCAGATTTTGAATTCACCACCACAATTCCTTTGCCTAACTTCAATCCAGTTTCCAAAGAATCAACAAGCCGGTTTCTATCAAGATTCTCATCCAAAATTAATCTATCAACTAAAACTTCAATGTTATGTTTTTTATATCTGTCAAGCTTTTTTTCCAATGTCTCTTCAATTCTATAGATTATTCCGTTTATTCTTACTCGTAAAAACCCAGTTCTTTGGATTTCTTCCAAAACTCCATGATGCTCTCCTTTCCTTCCTCTGATTACCGGTCCTAAAATAGTTATTTCTTTTCTTTTTTTCAATTTCAAAACCTGTTCTGTAATTTGGTCTATTGTTTGTCTGGTCACAACTCGGCCACATTTTGGGCAATGGGGAATTCCCACTCTAGCAAATAAAAGCCTTAGATAATCATAAATCTCGGTCACTGTTCCAACGGTAGATCTTGGGTTATGGGCTGCTTTTCTCTGATCAATTGAAATTGCTGGTGAAATTCCTTCAATCTTATCGACGTCTGGTTTTTGCATTACTCCTAAAAATTGCCTAGCATAAGCTGATAGGGACTCAACGTACCTTCTTTGACCTTCGGCATAAAGAGTATCAAAAGCCAGAGAGCTTTTACCGGAACCAGAAATCCCAGTAATAACAATGAATTTTCCTTTTGGAATATCTAAATCTATATTCCTTAAATTATGAACTCTGGCTCTCCGAATTTTAATGTAATCTTGAGGCATACCCTGTAGAAGAATTTCGAATGGAAAATTTCTTTGAAATTTTCCTAATTAGCTCAGTAGGGCTTTTTCAGAATTTCTCTACTGGGCATAACTTTCATTATATTTTGATTTTTTTAAAAAAACAATAGTGTTAGAATTAAAATTATGAAATGTTTTAGATTCATCAAAAAAGAAAAGATAAAAAATTTGCCAAAAGAAAGCGGAGTTTATTGCTTTAAAAGTAAAAAGGGGGTTTTATACATTGGAAAGGCAGCAAATCTGAGAGAGAGAATCAAAAATCACTTTGTTCGACCAGTTTACAAAGATAACCTTTTTATAGATAAAGTTGAAAAGATAGGTTTTATAAAAATCAGTTCCGAAATTGAGGCGCTGATTTTAGAGGCAAATTTGATTAAGAAAATAAACCCAAAATATAATATTCTCTGGCGAGATGATAAAAATTATTTTTTTGTAGCAAAGACTAAAGAAGATTTTCCAAGAATTTTTTGGACTCACCAAAGTAAACCTAAAAGTCGTAAGCCAAAAGTAAAAATAGAATACATCGGTCCATTTGTAGATGGAAAGGCTCTAAAGCAAACTTTAAAAATTTTAAGAAAAGTTTTTCCTTATAGGTCTTGCCGAGTCCTACCTAGCAGACCTTGTCTCTGGTATCACTTGGATTATTGTCTTGCTCCCTGTCTTTTGAAATCAAAGGTTTTTAACCAAATTCCACAAAGTATATTAAAAATAAAAAAAATCTCTCAAAAGAATGCCAGAAATCTAATGAAAGTTTTAAGAGAAGGAAAAAATCCGGTTTTTAAATATCTAAAAAAAGTGATGAAAATAGCTTCTAAAAAACAGAATTTTGAAGAGGCAGCGAAAATTAGAGACCAAATTGAAGTTTTAGAAAAAATTTTTTTACACGCCCGTCTGCCAGCACCTGAAGCCGCAGGCTTTGGCGGGCAGACGAAAATCTTTGAAATTAAAAAATTAGAGAAAGAAGATTGGAAAAAAATTGAAAAAGGATTAAAAAAAATATTGAATATAAAGAAAGAGATTTTTCGGGTTGAAGCCTATGACATATCAAACATCAGGGGAAAATTGGCTACAGGTTCAATGGTAACTTTTATTAAAGGTGTATTGAATAAAAATTTTTACCGAAAATTTAAGATCAAAATAGAAGGTAAGCCAAACGATATTGCAATGATAAAAGAGTGTTTAAGCAGAAGAATGAAGCATTTAGAGTGGGGGTTGCCGGATTTAATTTTAATAGACGGTGGAAAGGCTCAATTAAACGCAGTTGCCTCAGAAATAAAAAAAATAAAGAAAAAAATTTTAATTTTAGCTTTAGCAAAAAGAAAAAATGAGCTTTTCATAGAAAGAAGAAAAAAATCAATTCCTTTAAAAAATTTACCAAACGAAATCTCAAATTTTCTTTTAAGGATTAGGAACAAAGCTCATCGTTTTGCCTTAAGTTATCATAAAAAGCTTAGAGAAAAGGCCTTGATGGAAAAATAAATTTTTGTTATTATCTGAAAATGAGAGATTTACTTTTGAAGATTTTGATTGGAATAATATCTATCTTTTTGGCAGTAAAATTTATCCCCGGTGTCTCTTTAAAGATTTTGTCAGATCAAACAAAATTTTTGGGAATCACAATAAAAGAAAAATGGCAATTATCTATTCTGATTGGAATTTCGTTAGGGTTTATCAATTTTTTTTTTAAACCCATTTTAAAATTCATCACCTTTCCCCTTAGATTTTTAACATTAAATTTTTTTAGCTTTTTAATAAATTTAGGGTTAGTTGAATTAGTCGACGTATTATTTTCAGATCTTGAAATCGTTGGTTTTTTACCTCTTTTTTTAACAACATTAATAATCTGGGGACTAGGATTCATTTTAGGATTTTTAGAAGAAAAATGAAAAATTTTTTAGCAATCGGTCAAATTTTAATAGCGCTTTTTTTAATTTTCTTTATTCTCTTGCAACAAAGAGGTGGGGCCTCGAGTTTAATTTTTGGAAAAGGGTTTTATGCAACTCGTCGGGGGATTGAAAAAAAGATTTTCTTTGCAACAATAATTGCTGGAGCTTTATTTATCATCTTAGCTATTTTGAATCTTCTCTCAAGATGAAATTTCCTTCTAAAAATCAGTGGAAACAATTTTTTAAGATTTTAGATAAAAAAGAAAAAATTTCTTTTTTTATTTGCTTCTTTCTATTTTCAATTTCTCTAACTTTTCTTTCGGTTAGTTCTTACTTTAAAAATACAAAAATTGTCCCAGCTAAAGGAGGAGGGTATGTCGAAGGAGTTTTGGGTTCTCCCAGATGGATAAATCCTATTTATTCTCCTTCTAACGATGCTGACAGAGATTTGGTTGAGTTAATATTCTCTGGCCTTTTAAGATATGGGGAAAATGGAATTGAAAAGGACTTGGTCCAAGATTATAAAGTTTTAGATGAGGGAAAAACATATGAATTTTCTTTAAAAGAAAATATCTTTTGGTCAGATGGAAAACCATTAACTGTAGATGATGTTATTTTTACTATAAAAGCAATTCAGGGTTCAGAAACAAGAAGCCCTTTAAGGCCAAGCTGGTTAGGAATTGATACCGAAAAGGTTTCAGAAAAAGTTTTGAGGTTTAAATTAAAAGAAAGTTCAGCTACATTTCTCGAAAATGTCACTTTAAAAATAATTCCAAAACATATCTGGGAGGAAGTACCATTGAAAGATTTTTCACTAAGTATTTGGAACTTAAAACCAATAGGTTCTGGTCCTTACGTATTGGAAAATTTAATCATAGATAAAGAAGGGCAAATCAAATCTTTAGATTTAGTTATAAATAAAAAATATTTTGGCCAAAAACCGTACATCCCTAAAATTACTTTTAAATTTTTTGAAAAAAAAGAGGATTTGATTGAGAGCTACGAAAAAGGAGAAATCATGGGTTTTAACTTACCTTGGGAAAAAGACTTTGATCAAGAGTTGGTTTTGTATTCTTTTTCCTCCCCGAGATATTTTGCCATATTTTTTAATACAAAGGAGTCGAAAATTCTAAACTCCAAAACTGTTAGACAAGCTTTAAGTTATTCAATCGATAAAAAAGAAATTTTAAAAAAATTTCTTGGAGGTAGTAAAGCAGTTGATTCGCCAATCTTGCCGGAAATTTATGATTTTAAAGCACCTTCAAAAATCTATGAATTTGATTTTGAAAAGGCAATGGCAATGCTAGATGAGGAAGGATTTAAAGAAGAAGATGGAAAAAGAATAAAGGTTTTAAAAATAGAACCTGGATTTGAATTTAAATCAGACCTTAAACTAGGTTCTGAAGGAAAAGAAGTAACAGAGCTTCAAAAATGTCTTTCCCAATTTCCTGAGATATATCCTGAGGGACAAATTACCGGTTATTTTGGTCCAAAAACAAGGGAGGCAGTGATAAAATTTCAAGAAAAGTATAGCGAAGAAATTTTAAAACCATTCGATTTAAAAAAAGGAACTGGCGATGTTAGAAAAACAACTAGAAAAAAATTAAATGAAGTATGTTTCTTGAGAAAAGAAGAAAAAATACCCCTTAAGCTTTCTTTAGCTACGGTCAATGAATCTCCATTGATTGATATTGCTAAAAATTTAAAAGAACAATGGGAAGAAATTGGGATAGAAGTTGAAGTAAAAATTTACGATCAAAATACTATTTTAGAAAAAGTAATAAAGCCAAGGGATTATGAACTACTTTTATTCGGTGAGGCATTAGGAAAAATTCCAGACCCTTTTCCATTTTGGCATTCTTCTCAAACAATAGATCCTGGATTGAATTTATCTCTATACGAAAAAAAGGATTGTGATAAACTATTAGAGGAAGCACGGAAATCATTGGATGAAAAAGAAAGAAAAGAAAATTTAGAAAAATTTCAAGATGTATTAATTGAGGACGCGCCAGCCTTATTTTTGTTTAGAGGTGATTACTTTTATTTCGTCTCAAATAAAATAAAAGGTATCCAAGAGAAAATAATTTTAGATCCCTCGCAGAGATTTTTGGGAATTGAAAATTGGTATATCAGAGAAAAAAGGGTATGGAAATAAAAATTGCAATAATTCCTGCAGCAGGTTTGGGAACTAGGTTTTTGCCATTGAGTAAGGTTATGCCTAAAGAACTTTTCCCTTTGGCTACTAAACCTGTTTTACAATATATTGTTGAAGAGGCAGTAAATTCAAGAATTAAAGAGATAGTTTTTGTTCTTAGTCCTCAAAAAAAGATTGTTTTTGATTATTTCAAGAAAAAAATAAAATCAAAGAGGATTCTTTTTGCCAGATATAGAAGTCATTTTTTAGAGGAAATAAAATTTTTGGAAGAGATGGCAAAAAGGGTTAAATTCTCTTTTGTCTTCCAAAAAAAGCCATTGGGAGATGGGGATGCACTCCTACTAGCTGAAAAACTAGCTAAAGAAGAAAATTGCCTTGGACTTTGGGCAGATGATGTTATCGAATCGAAAATACCTTGTTCTTTGCAAATGATAAGATTATTTGAAGATTTAAAAAAACCAATTGTTGCCTTAAAAAGGATTAAAGGGGAAAATCTAAAATTTTATGGAGTAGTGAAAGCAAGAAAAATTAGAAATAGAGTTTTTAAAATTGAAAAAATAGTTGAAAAACCTGAACCAAAAAAAGCTCCTTCAAATTTAGCTATTGTCGGGAGATATATTATCACTAAAGAGGTTTTTGATTATCTGAAAAAAGAGAAAAAAAATAAAAAAGAGGTACTTTTAAGCCGTGTGTTAAATAGAATGTTAGAAGATAATAAAGAGGTATTTGGATATGAGTTTGAAGGAAAATGGTTAGAGTGTGGAAATAAAATGGCTTATTTAAAATCTAATTTTTATCTTTCTTTAAAACATAAAAAATTTGGCAAAGAATTAAAAAATTTTCTAAAAAAAAATAAACTGTTATGAGAGAAATCATTCTCAGTTTTCCAAAACAATTCAAAATTGGATTTAAAGCAGCAAAAGGAATTAAAGTTTTAGGAAATTTCAAAAAACTATTGATTTGCGGAATGGGGGGGTCGGCCTTACCGGGAGAAGTATTAAAAATTTGGTTAAAAGAAAAGGAAATAAAATTGCCAGTTGAAATCCATAGAAATTATAGTCTTCCTTTTAACGTCGATAAAAAAACTTTAACTATTATAATTTCTTATTCTGGAAATACAGAAGAAACCCTCTCTGCTTTTAAAAAAGCCCGAAGAGAAAAATTGAAATTAGTAGCCATAACTTCTGGAGGAAATTTATTAAAGATATGCAAACGCTCAAAAGTTCCATTAGTTGTAGTCCCAAAAAGTTATCCACCAAGATTAGCTTTAGGATTTCTTTTTTCTTCTCTGATGAAAGTTTTGACAAATTCCAAAATAATTCGGGGTATTTCAAGAGAAATTCTCTCTCTGGAAAGTAAAATCAAGCTAAAAAAATTGGAAAAAGAGGGAAAAAATTTAGCAAAAAAATTAAAACAAAAAATTCTCTTAATCTATGCTCCAGAAAAAATCTGTGTTTTGGCCAAAATATGGAAAATAAACTTTAATGAAACTTCAAAGGTTCCTTCTTTTTATAATTGTTTTCCTGAATTAAATCATAATGAAATAGTTGGATTTGAGAGTTTCGGAAAAAATTTTCATACCATTCTCTTTATTGATAAATCTCAAAATCCAAAAATTTTAAAAAGGGAAATTTTAACCGCAAAAATTTTAAAAGAAAAGGCAGTTGAAAGCAGTTTTGTTTTTCTTAAAGGAAAAGGGGTCTTGCCAAAAATTTTTTCTAATGTTATCTTGGGAAATTGGGTTTCTTATTATTTAGCTCTCGAACACAAAAAAGATCCTTTGGAAGAAAAACTCATCGCAGAGTTCAAAAAGAAAATGAAGGTATGATTTATACTGAGGTGATGAAATTATTAGAAATGTAAGCGGGTATGGCGGAACAGAAGACGCGCTAGGTTCAGAACCTAGTGGGCAAATCGCCCGTGGGGGTGCAAATCCTCCTGCCCGCATAATTTTAAGTAAAAATTATGCAAAAATCTCTTCGCATTACTGCATTGGGAGGTTTAGGAGAAGTAGGAAGAAATATGACCCTTTTTGAATTCGGAAAGGAGATTTTAATATTGGATATGGGATTTAAACTTCCTGAAGAGGATATGCCCGGAATAGATTGTGTTATTCCTAACATCGAATATTTAAAAGGTCGAGAAAAAAATATTTTGGGAGTTTTATTTACTCACGGCCATTACGATCATATTGGAGCCGTCCCTTATTTAATAGGGGAAATTTGGAGACCTGACTTGAAAATTTTTGCTTCTCGTTTAACTCGAGCAATCATTTTAAAAAGACAAGAAGATTTTCCAGAACAACCAAAATTGAAGATAAAAGAAGTTGAAGATGGATCAAGAATAAAATTAGGGGATTTTGAGATCGAATTTTTTAGACAAAATCACAACATTCCTGACAACTTGGGTCTATTAATCAAAACCCCGATTGGAAATGTATTACATACTTCTGACTTCAAGTTTGACAAAAATCCTCTTAATGAACCCCCCACTAATTTTGAAAAAATTAAAAAAATGGGGAAAAGAGGGATTTTGCTTTTGATATCTGATTCAACTGGAGCTGAAGAAAAAGGGTCTTCTCTTTCTGAAAAAGAAATCTTTAGAAACTTAGATTTAATTTTTAAAAAAACAAAAGGAAGAATTATTGCTGCCACCTTTAGCTCTCTTTTGAATAGAATCCAGCAATTAATTAGTCTTTCCGAAAAATACGGAAGGAAAGTAGCTATAGATGGCTATACTATGGTTACTAATGTCAAAATATGCCAAAGGTTAAATTACATAAAAACAAAAAGGGGAACCTTGGTAAATGTGAAAAATATTTCAAATTACCCCGACCAGAAAATTACTCTTTTGTGTACCGGCGCTCAGGGAGAACCAGAGGCAGTTTTAATGAAAATAGCTAGCAAGGAGTATAAATTTTTCAAACTTAAAAGAGGAGATACGGTTATCTTCTCCTCTTCTATAGTTCCTGGTAATGAAAGAATGGTCCAGAATTTAAAAGACAACATCTTGAGGCAAGGAGCAAGAGTTTTCCATTATAAGATGATGGATATTCATGCCTCAGGACATGCTAGAAAGAAGGAATTAAAGGAAATGATAGTGTTAACGGAACCAAAATTTTTCTTTCCAGTCCATGGTCAACATTCAATGCTCTTTTCGCATGCTGAAATAGCAAAATCATTAGGAATCTCAGAAAAAAGAATCATTTTGGCTGAAAATGGTCAAGTTATTAATCTAAGTAAAAAAAGAGTTTTTATTGAAAAAGAGTCTGTTCCCTCAAATTACGTAATGGTAGATGGGTTGGGAATTGGCGACGTAGGAGAAGTGGTTTTAAGAGACAGACAACAATTAGCAAAAGACGGGATGTTTGTAATTGTGGCAATTGTCGATAGGATGACTGGAAGGGTTAGGAATTCTCCTGATATAATATCGAGAGGATTTGTCTATTTAAGAGAATCAAAAGATCTTTTGAGAGAAACAAGAAAAAGGGTAATTGATATAGTAAATAAAAAAGCAGGAGGTGGAGGAGCAGTTAATTGGATTTATTTAAAAGGTGAAATCAGAAACAAAATCGGAGAGTTTTTATTCCAAAAGACAAAAAGAAGACCGATGATTCTACCGGTTATAATTGAGGTATAAATATGAGGGTTTTTTCTGGTGTAAGGCCAACAGGTGAATTGCATATCGGAAATTATTTGGGAGCAATAAAACAATGGCTTGAACTTCAGAAAGAAAATGAATGTCTTTTTTGTATTGTTGATTTACATGCAATAACTACCCCTTATGAGAAAAAAAGTTTCCAAAAAAATATCTTAGAGTTAGCTACGGCCTATCTGGCAGCAGGATTGGACCCTGAAAAATGCATCTTATTTATCCAATCTCAGATAAAAGAGCATTCTGAATTAGCTTGGGTTTTGGGAACGATTTGTCCTTTGGGTGAATTAAAAAGAATGACCCAGTTCAAAGAAAAGGCTAAAAAATACCCAAAATATGTCAACGCTGGCTTATTAAACTATCCACTTTTGATGGCATCTGATATTTTGCTTTACAAAACTGATTTAGTCCCGGTTGGTAAAGATCAAAAACAACATGTTGAACTAACTCAGTTTTTAGCCGAGAAATTCAACCGAATGTTTGGTAAGACTTTTAAAGTTCCAAAACCATTGATACCAAAAATTGGAGCAAAGATAATGTCCTTGCAAAACCCAAAGAAAAAGATGTCAAAAACAGATGACCCAGAAGGCTGTATAGAGATTTTTGAAGAACCTGCGACAATAGAAAGGAAAGTGATGTCAGCTGTAACCGACTCTGGAAAAAAAATTAAATACGATCCGATAAGAAAGCCTGGTATCTCAAATCTTTTGACAGTACACTCTCTATTTTCTGGAAAATCTATAAAATCTTTAGAAAAAGAGTCCTCTGGAATGGGATATGAAAAATTTAAAAAATCTCTGGTTGAATTACTCATAAACTCCTTAAAACCATTTAGACAAAAGAAAAAAGAAATTTTAAAAAGAGAGGTCTTTGTAAGAGAAATTTTGGAAAGAGGAAGAAAAAGAGCTCAGACAATTGCTAAATCAACAATGGAAGAAGTAAAAAGAAAAATGGGTTTAAGTATTAACCAGTAATTATTTTAAGGAGTTCTTTTTTCTTTTCTTTAGAAATTCTTCGGTTTTTATCTTTAATCACCAATTTTTTATTATATTAAATTTCCTTAAACATCTTTCTTGCTTCTTTTACTACGACCATAGCTTTTTTAAGAGTTTCTATTTTTTTTCTTAATAAATTATCTTTGTTTACATTTTCAGCCTTAAGTTGAACATGAATTCTCAAACAGTGTGAAGTACCCGAAGGTCTTATAGTAAAATGATTGTTTCTTTCCTTATCGAAATAAAACCTTATTCCCTCATCAGGAAATCCCTTCCATCTATGGATCTCATCATACTTTCCTGTTTTATACACTTCTGTTGATATCACTTTTAAACCAGCTAAAGAAACCTTTTCACCCTTTTTTATTTTTTCTCTAACATCATCTGCATTTTTAAGAATATTTATTTTTTTAGACATGCCAGTTGGGCCCTCATACTGTCCCCAATAAGGTAGAGATTCAAAATAGGTAATAAAACATCCTATGTCTGGATCCAGGTAAAGTTTCTCGTCAACCAATTCCATTATTGTTTTTCCTTCTGATTTTGTATATGCAGCTAATTCAGCTAAAAGTATAGCTGCAAAAGTTCCATCTTTGTCTCTAATGTGTCCATTCTCTCCGAGTCTTTCTCCTACCAAAGGAGGACTTCCCAGAATACTAAAACCACTGCTTTGCTCCATTGCTCCAATATTAATACTTCTTTTTTTTGTCATGCCAAATGTTTCAAAAACTAATTCCGGATAAGCTTCATTTGATAATTTTTCTCCCCTCCATACTCTCTCGATAGCATCAGAAATTATTGCAAAACCTACCCAAGTTTTTATAACGCCTAAACCATATTTTTGAGCAAGTTTCACTATAGTATCTGTGGTAAGATGGTTCAAAACTATAAATTTCTTATCTAAATCAGGGATTCTTCCTTCATTTTGTTCTTTTTCTTTTTCCAACCTATACCACAGCAAAATGGGCCAGATAATATCTGATTCAAGAAGTATCCAACTATAATCTGAGCGCTTCTTTGATCCAGGTATTTTTACATATTCAGATGTTTTTATGATTTCTTTATACGCTCTTTGTTGTTCTGGTGGAATTTTTACGATCAACCCTACTCTATCAGCATCCGGATCTGTTCCTATTAAGATATCGAGTTCTTTAAATGCTTTGTTGCCGTATTCTTTTTTAAATTCATCGACAGCTATTTGGGCGGCTAAAGGGTCGCCTGGATCTGGTTGTTGTTTAAGTAAAAAACAAGGAAACATCCCATTTAACTCATCTAGACTATGGATGATTTTGAGATTGGAGAGTCCTAACTCTTTCAGTAACTGAGGCACAGTTTTTCTTCCTGAACCATGATAAGCTGAATAGCCTACATTTACTCTTCTTGCCCATCTCTCTAACATTTTTTTATCCATAATGAATTTTTTTATATGCTCGCGGTGATATTTATGTATATCAATAAGCTTTCTACCGTAATAATCTTCCCCTTCTAGTGGCTTAGCGCCTCCAAGAAAGACAAGCTTTTCTTTTTCAGATTCTTTAAACCTCCTTAATTTGAGTTCATCAGTGGATATATTTTTAATGAAATTATTGTAGATATAGTTTCTTTCCCATATACTTAAACCGGCTCCAGTATTAGATGAAATTTTATATCCGTTGTATCTTTTATCATTGTGGCTTGCTGATATTGTAATCCCGAGATCTGCTTTCAGAAAAGGAACTGCAAAGTTTACCTCAGGATAGGGGCTAGCTTCGTCAAATAAGTAAACTTTAAGCTCTTTAGCTAAAAATATTTTAGCAATTAATTGGGCGAATACTTCTCCTTTGATACGACTATCATAACCGATAACGATACTAGTAAGATTCTTTTTGGCTGCATAATTAGCGACACCAGCTGACACAAGTAAAAATACTATTTCATTAATAGTGTTCGGCCCCTTCAATATTTTTGTATTAATTCCTTCTAAGGCAAGCTTTCTAAGTTCCTCTTCGGTAAAAGTGGCTATACCTCTAATACCAGCGGTTCCAAACGCAATTTTATCTAAGAAAGCATAGATAAGGTCTTCCCATCTCTTTGCCTCAATGGCTTTCTTTATTCCAAATCTAAAGTTCGGCGAGATGCGGGCTATGTTTTCATCCTCTAGCCATTTAATAATATTGGGTATCACATTCTTTTTAGCATCTCTGTATAGCTCTTCTCTAATCTCGCCTTGAGTATATTTTTGATCAAGGTAAATATTTATTTCCTTGGAAGCAGTTTTGATTACGCTATCTAAAACCTTATCGTTAGGCTTACCTTTATTAGAATAGTTTTTATTAACCATATTATTACTTTATGAAATATCCTCAGTGTTTATTTGTTTAAATAAATTTCTCGGATATCATAATTTCTAAAAATTTCTGAATTAATTTTCATTTGACTTAAGAATAATTCTATTATAGCATAATAGAAATTTATGAAGTATTATGAATTGATCTATTTAGTTTCACCCGGTATCTCAAAAGAAGAGTTAAATTCATTGCAAGAAAAAATTAATTTTATTGTTCAGGCAGAAGCTGGAATTTTAGGTGATTCAAGAAGCGAAGGGAAAAGAGAATTAGTCTATCAGATTCAGAAAAAAAATGAAGCTTTTTTAGCTAGTGTGAATTTTTATTTGAAACCAGAAAAACTTGAAAATTTAGAGAAGGAAATAAAGTCAGAAGAAAAAATCTTGAGATACTCAATATTTGCAAAAAAACCAGTTAAAAAAACTAAAATTTTTAAAAGGAAAAGGAGAATAAAAAAAGAAAAGGTCGAATTGGAAGAGATAGAAAAAAAATTAAAGGAGATATTAGATGAATCTTAATAAGGTTATTTTAATAGGAAGACTGACTCAAGACCCAAGACTAAAAACTTTGCCTTCGGGTACTCAAGTGGCAAATTTCGGATTAGCAACTGGTAGATATTTTGTCGACAAATCAGGTCAAAAAAGACAAGAAACAGAATTCCACAACATAATTACTTTTGGAAGATTGGCTGAAGTGGCTTTTCAGTATTTAAAAAAAGGTTCTCTGGCGATGATAGAAGGAAGAATAAGGACGAGAACCTGGCAGGATGCCTCAGGAAACAAAAAAATAAGAACAGAGATAATAGTTCAGAATTTACAATTAGGACCAAAAAGGATAAAAAAAATGGCTCCAGCTCAGGGAGAGGAAATTCCGGTTATCGAAGAGGAAATAGATATAAAAGACATTCCCTTCTAGATTTCATGAATTGTTATTTTTGTCAAAGAAATATAAAAGAGATTGATTCCAAAGAAGTTTTGCTTTTGAAGAGATTTCTATCTTCTCTAGGAAAAATAAAAGGAAGAAAAAAAACTGGCCTTTGCGCCAGTCATCAAAGGAAATTAGCCAAAGCAATTAAAAGAGCAAGACAATTAGGTTTACTCTAAAATTTGCGCCTTTATTTTTTCAGCTATTTCGGGGTTCTCCTTTAAAAAATTCCTACTTGCCTCCATTCCTTGTCCTAATTTTTTATTCTCGTATTGCAACCAACTTCCAGATTTTTTAATTAATCCTAAATTTAGACCGGTATTTATTATATCAGCTATTTTTGAGATTCCTTCGTTGTAATAAATATCAAATTCAGTTGTTTTGAAAGGAGCGGCAACTTTATTTTTGACAATCTTTGCTTTAACCCTGTTTCCTATAATTTCATCTCCTTTTTTTATTTGAGCCCTTCTCCTCAATTCAATTCTGACCGAAGAGTAAAATTTTAAAGCTAGACCACCTGGAGTCGTTTCAGGATTCCCAAAAATCTGACCTATCTTCATTCTGGTTTGGTTTAAAAAAATAAGAGAGGTTTTGGTTTTTGAAATAGGACTCGATAATTTTCTCAAAGCTTGACTCATTAATCTGGCCTGAAGTCCAATTTGGAATTCTCCCATTTCTCCAGCAATCTCTGCCTGTGGAACTAAAGCAGCAACCGAATCAACAACTATTACATCAACTTCTCCTGAACTCATCAGTGTTTCAACAATTTGCAAAGCCTGTTCTCCTGAATCAGGTTGAGAAATCAATAAATCTTCAACATTTACTCCGATTTTTCTAGAATAATCAGGATCTAAAGCATGTTCAGCATCGACAAAAGCTCCTATTCCCCCTGCTTTTTGGGCTTCGGCCAAAATATGTAAGGCTAAAGTTGTTTTTCCACTCGCTTCTGGTCCGTAAATTTCAATTACTCTTCCTCTTGGAACTCCGCCTACTCCTAAGGCCTTATCTAAAGAAATAGAACCAGTAGAAATAACATCAATATCAACAGGTCTTGCTTCTTTCAATGTCATTATCGACCCATCACCAAATTTTTGTTTAATTTGTTCAATCGCTTCTTTTAAATTTCCTTTTTCTTTTTTTATCATATTTTTACCTAGTAGTAGAAAATTTCATTACCGGGTTTATTTTATAACTCTTCTTTATCTATGTAAACCCAGTATGACAACTTCGAATTTTTTATCGAAAAAATAGATAAAATCCTAAATTTTGAATTAGATGTTTAAAGATAGTTTTCTTCATCAGGTCTTCGAAGTTGCTCTACTGGGTAAACTTCTCTTGGTTTTGAACCATCCAGAGGTCCAACAATTCCCTTTTCCTCAAGTATATCTAAAAGGCGGGCTGCTCTGGCATAACCTATTCTCAATCTTCTTTGCAAAAGCGAAGCTGATGCCTTTCGAGCTTGAATAACAACTTTTTTTGCCTCTTCTAAAAGTGGATCTTCAAAGATTTTTAACTCTTCTGGTATTTGAAGTTCCATTTCCACTTCGCCCAACAATTCATCTTCTGAAATCTTCTCAATTGGCTTTATTTCAGATTTTAAATACTTAACAACCTTTTTTACTTCTTTTTCAGACAAAAAAGCTCCTTGAATCCTTTTTGGTTTTGGATCATCAGCTGAGAGAAAAAGCATGTCTCCCAATCCCAGGAGTCTCTCGGCTCCCGCCATATCTAAAACAGTCCTTGAATCGACTTGAGAAGCAACTTGAAAAGAAATTCGAGAAGTAATGTTTGCCTTAATTAAACCAGTAATAACTTCAACTGAAGGCCTCTGGGTGGCTAAAACCAAATGAATCCCAACTGCTCGAGATAATTGAGCTAATCTAACAATACCAGCCTCTATTTCTTTTCCTTTGGCAGCCATTAAATCAGCCAATTCATCTATGATTAAAATCAAATAAGGCATTAAATTTTTTTCTTCTTTCAAAGCAATTTCATTGTAACTGGCTATATCTCTTAAATTCGCTTCAGCTAAGATTTCAAACCTTCTTTCCATTTCACTAATAAGCCATTTTAGTAAATTAACCGCCTTTTGAGGTTCGTAAATCACATGATTCAATGCATGAGGGAGTTCATTGTAGACGGGAAATTCAACGCGTTTTGGATCAATTAAAATAAAATTTAAACTCTGAGGAGAATTCCTATACAAAAGAGAGAGAATAAGACTATTTAAAAAAATAGTTTTACCTGTTCCAGTAGCACCAGCAACCAGCAAGTGAGGCATTCTGGATAAGTCCGCATAAATAGGGTCTCCAGAAACATCTCTACCTAAAACGAAGGTTAAACTTGAAGGAGAATTTAAAAAGACTGGATTTGAAATTAATTTCCTTAACCTCACCAATAACCTTGATTTATTTGGGACTTCAATTCCAACCAATGGTCTCCCTGGAATTGGAGCTTCAATTCTAATGGGATGAGCAGCCAAAGCCAAGGCTAAATTATTTGAAAGACTGGTGATTTTCGATAACTTTACCCCTTCACCTGGTTTTAAAGTGTATTGGGTAACCGTCGGCCCAATATTCACTCCTGACATTTCAACGCTTATCCCAAAATTTTCTAATGTCCTCTTTATTATGGTTGAATTTTCTTTTACATCCCCAGCAGAAGGAAGACCTTCTTCATTGGCTAAAAGCTCAAAAGGAGGAGGGGTGTATTCTAAAGTTTTTAGTTTTTGAATCGGTACTTCTTTTACTTCCGCAGGTTTGGGGATAAATTTTTTTTCTTTTATCTCAACTTTCTCAACTTTAAACTTTGGAGCAAAAAACTTGAAAATTTTAGGTCTTTCTGTTTCAATTTTTGAAACTCCTTTTTCTTTTAAAATCTTGGAAAAAGGAAAAACTAAGATTAGAATTCCAAAAAAAATCCCTATACCAAATAGGATATAACTAAATAAAGGGCCAAAAAGTTTTAGGAAAGAAAATGAAATAATGGCACCTAACCATCCTCCTTCTATGACTAAAATTTTGAGATATTGAAAATTTCCTTCAATTTTTATCCGGTTTAAAGAAGATATAAGAGCTGATACCGCAATAAGGAAAAGACAAATTCCTATAGCAAACGATTTTGGAAATTTCTCTTTGGTTAAAAAAAGTAAAAAAGAGACTAAGATTAAAATTGGTGGAATCAAAAAAATTGATTGACCGATTAAAAAATTAAAAAAAGAGAAAATTAATTTCCCAGCAGGTCCTGCTTTTCCAAAAAAACTCAAAAACAAAATCAAAGCTAAAAGAGAAATTAAAATTGCGAAAAATTTTTGCTTTACTCTGAAGTTTTCCTTCTTATTCTTATTCTTATTCTTATTTTTATTTTTATTAAACAGCATTTTTTTATTTAAGCCCTGTTCCACAAGGTATTAATTTCCCAATTATGACATTCTCTTTTAATCCTTCTAATTCATCCTCTTTCCCTTCCAAAGCTGCTTTTATCAAAACTCTCGAAGTTTCCTGAAAAGAAGCCGCCGATAAAAATGATTTAGAGCTTAAAGCAGCCTTGGTTATACCTAATAAAAGCTGGGTAGCTTTAGCCGGTTTTTTCTTTTCTTTTTTTAGTCTTTCATTTTCCTCTAAAAATTCGCCCTTTTCCACTACTTGTCCGGTTAAAAAGATGCTATCACCAGAGTCTTTTATTCTCAACCTAGAAAACATTTCCCTAACTATTACTTCAATGTGTTTGTCATGGATTTCAGCTCCTTGAGATGCATAAATTTTCTGAACTTCTTTTATGATATATCTTTGAGCATCTTCTTTGTCCACCAATCTGAATAATTCTTTCAAATCTAAACTTCCTTCAAAAAGTTGGTCTCCCTTTTTCACTTTTTGTCCAGGTTTCACCCAGACAGCAGCTAAAGGATTAGCTTTAAATTCTAAAATTTCTTTTTTCTCTTTTGATTTGATTTTAATTATTTTCTCAGGAGTAACATCTATTATTTTTCCATCGATAGGAGAAATTTCAGCCTTTCCTCCAGGTTTTGTAGTCTCGAAAATCTCTTCTACTCTCAAAAGTCCTTGAGTAATATCTCCACCTCCAGCTACACCACCTAAATGGAAGGTACGTAAGGTCAATTGCGTTCCTGGTTCTCCTATTGATTGGGCAGCCACGATTCCAACTGCTTCTCCGATTTTCACTACCTCATTTCGTCCTAAATCCCAACCATAACACTTTTGGCAAATTCCTCTTTTCGATTTACAACTTAATGGTGAACGAACTTTAATTTTTTGTATGCCTGCCTTGATAATTTTCTTTCCTATTTCATAATCTATAATTTCATCTTTTTTTGCAATAGTTTTTTTAGATTTTGGATTAATTAGGTCTTTTAGGATATATCTTCCAATAATTTTTTGCAAAAAGTCTTGACCTATTTCATCAGCATCTGATTTTAAAATTTCAATCCCTTTTTTATCTTTGCAATCTGGCTCAAAAATTATAGAACTATGACTGACATCAATCAACCTTCTCGTTAGATAGCCTGCGGTTGAAGTTCTCAAGGCTGTATCAGCTGCACCTTTTCTTGCTCCGTGAGTGGAGATAAAATACTCCAGAACTTCAAAACCCTCTTTATAAGAACTTATAACTGGTAATTCTATAATTTGACCAGCTGGATTAACAACTAAACCCTTCATTCCAGTCATCTGAATTGGTTGACTCCAGGATCCTCTTGCTCCAGCGTCAGTTATTTGATAAACAGGACCTGTTTTGGGAAGAGTTTCAGGAACAATTTTTTCTATCTCTCCTTTTGCTTTAGACCAAATTTGAATAAGCTTTGAGCTTTTTTCTTCTCGAGAAAGAAGACCTTTTCTGAAATGCTCTTCAACTTCTTCGGCTTCTTTTTTTGCTTTCTCAATAATATCTTCTTTTTCTTTTGGAATAACTAAATCATCAATCCCCCAGGTTAGCCCAGATAAGGTAGAGTATTCAAAACCAAGCTCTTTGATCTTGTCTAAAGTTTCAGCTACTATTTCCCTGGAATATTTTTCAATCAATTCACCAACGATTTTCTCTAAAATTTTAATTTTAATTAATTGATTTTGGAAAGGGTATTTATCCGGCAAAGATTGATTGAATAAAAGCCTGCCAACTGAGGTTTCAATTATCTTACCTTTTATTCTCACTTTTATTTTAGCTTTAATATCTAAATGATCCAATTCACAAGCTAAAATTGCTTCTTCTTGACTGGTAAAGAGCTTTCCTTCTCCTTTTTTCCCCTCAACTATCCTTGTTAACCAATAGCAACCAAGAACAATATCTTGATAGAGAGTAACAACAGGGTTTCCGTTTGCTGGTTTTAAAAAATTCAGAGAAGAAAGCATTCTTTCTTTTGCTTCTCTTTGAGCCATTTCTGATAAAGGTAAAAATATAGCCATCTGATCTCCATCAAAATCAGCATTGAAAGCTCTACAGATCATTGGATGAATTCTTATCGCTTCTCCTTCAATTAAAACCGGTCTGAAAGCTTGAATAGATAACCGGTGTAGAGTTGGAGCCCTATTTATTAAAATAACTTTATCTCTGACTATCTCTTCCAAAATTGCCCAAACTTCATCCTTCTCTTCTTCTATAACCCTTGTTGCCCCCCTGACATTGAAAGCTAATTCTTTTTCTAAGATTTTTCTAATGACAAATGGTTTGAAAAGTTCCAAAGCCATCTTTTTTGGAATTCCAACTTCATCAAACTTTAATTCTGGCCCAACAACAATCACCGATCTTCCTGAATAATCAACTCTTTTACCCAAGAGGTTCTGTCTAAACCTGCCCTGTTTTCCTTTAAGCATATCAGCTAACGATTTTAGTAATCTCCTTCCTCCAGTCGTAGCTTGAGTCATAACGCCCTTTCTCATTCCGTTATCAATTAAAGCATCAACAGCCTCCTGGAGCATTCTTTTTTCATTTCTTAAAATTACTTCAGGTGCTCCAATCTCAATTAAATATTTCAATCTATTATTTCTGTTTATCACTCTTCGATATAAATCATTCAAATCAGAAGAAGCATAACGACCGCCATCTAGCTGAACCATTGGTCTCAAATCAGGAGGTAAAATTGGTAAGGTGGTTAAGAACATCCATTCGGGTCGAATTTTAGCCCTTTCCATTGATTTGAGCAATCTGAACCTCCGTAGAATTTTTCGTTTAGCTCCAATCGAAGCTTCCTCTAAATCCTTTTCAAGTTTTCTTATTTTTGTTTTAAAATTTATTTTTTTAAATACTTGCCTCAAGCTTTCGGCTCCAGTTCCGGCTTCAAAGCACTCACCATATTTTAAGGAAAATTCCCGATATTCCTCTTCTGAAAGAATTTTCAAAGGTTTTAAAGATGTTACTTCCTTTTTTGCCATTTCTCTTGTCTCTTTTAGCTCAGAATAAATTTTCGAACTCTTTTTTAATTTTTCTGATTTGGCTTTTTCTTTAAATTCTTTTTCTATATCTTCTAAAATCTTCTTTTTTTGTTCTTTATCAAGTTCAGTAATAATGTAAGCAGCGAAATAAATTACTCTTTCCAATTGATTTGCCGGAATATCTAAAACTAATCCCATCCTCGAAGGAATTCCTCTTAAAAACCAAATATGAGAAACGGGTACAGCCAATTTTATATGTCCCATCCTTTCTCTCCTTATAGTTGAATTTGTCACTTCTACTCCACACCTGTCGCAAATTATCCCTTTATATCTAATGCCTTTATATTTTCCACAACTACACTGATAGTCTCTTACCGGCCCAAAAATTCTCTCGCAGAAAAGTCCATCCTTTTCAGGTCTTTGAGTTCTATAGTTTATTGTCTCTGCTTTTATTACTTCTCCTTGGCTCCAAGATAAGATTTCTTCAGGAGAGGCTAATTTTATTTTTATTGATTCTAATTCTTTAACTTTCATTTTTCTTCTTTCTTTTTTACTTCGATGTTTAAAGCTAAAGATTTTAATTCACTGGTCAAAAGATTGAAAGAAGCAGGAATATTAGGTAGTCTTATCTCTTCACCTTTTAATATTGCCTCATAAGTAGCTGCCCTTCCTCTAATGTCATCCGATTTTATTGTTAGCATTTCTTGCAATATATGAGCAGCTCCATAACCTTCTAAAGCCCAAACTTCCATTTCCCCAAATCTTTGTCCACCAAATTGAGCCTTTCCTCCCAGAGGTTGTTGGGTAATCAAAGAATATGGACCAATGGCCCGCATATGAATTTTATCTTCAACCATGTGAATCAATTTCATTAAATACATACAGCCTACAGTGATTTTTTCTGGAAAGGGAAGTCCGGATCTTCCATTATAAAGTGTCATTTTTCCATCTTCAGAAAGATTAGCCTTTTTTAATTCTTCTTTGATACCTGTTTCAGTCACTCCTGAAAGAGCAGGAGATACGGCATAATAGCCTAATTTTTGAGCTGCACACCCCAAATTTGCTTCTAACACCTGGCCTAAATTCATTCTCGAGGCAATACTCATTGGACTCAAAATAACATCGATTGGGGTTCCGTCTTCTAAAAAAGGCATCTCTTCTACGGGTAATACTTTTGAGATTACTCCTTTGTTGCCGTGTCTCCCAGCAAGCTTGTCACCTGCCTGGACCTTTCTAATTTCAGATATTTCAACTTCAATCCTCTTTATAATCCCGGGTTCCAATTTATGTCCTTCTTCTCTAGAGAAAATTTTCACTCCAATTATTTTCCCTCTTTTTCCATGCTCTACTCTTAAAGAAGTGTCTTTTACCTCCTTTGCTTTTTCACCAAAAATTGCTCTTAGTAACCTTTCTTCAGGAGTTAATTCAGTTTCACCTTTTGGAGAAATCTTCCCAACTAAAATATCGTTGGGACCGACTTCAGCTCCGATTCTAACAATTCCCTCTTCATCTAAATCTTTCAGTCTTTCTTCAGAAACGTTTGGAATATCGGATGTTGTTATTTCAGGTCCCAATTTTGTTTCTCTAACATCACAGGTAAAGTTATCGACGTATACGGAAGTAAAAATATCATCTTTGACTAATTTTTCAGAAATCAAAATTGCATCTTCAAAGTTTTCTCCCCTCCAGGGAAGAAAAGCAACTAAGACATTTTTACCTAAACTTAAAAATCCATTAGCTATGGCTCCGCCGTCGGTTAATACATCTCCTTTTTTTACTTTTTGTCCTTTTTTAACTATTGGTTTTTGATCAAAGCAAGTATATTGATTTGTTCTCTCAAATCTTTTTAAATAGTAAACTTTTTCCCTTTTTGATTTTTGATTTTTAATCTTTATTTCTTTCCCATCGACATAAGTAACAATTCCAGGTTCTTGAGCAATCAAAACTCTGCCTGAATCTCTAGCAACTTTCTCCTCAACTCCAGTCATTACTAAAGGTGCTTCAGAATTCAAAAGGGGAACGGCTTGTCTTTGCATATTAGAACCCATCTGAGCTCTATTAGCATCGTCATTTTGTAAAAATGGAATTAAAGATGTAGCTATAGAGATTGATTGCTCAGGAGAAACGTCAATAAAAGTGATTTTTTTCCTTTCACAAATACCTGGTTCGCCTTTTATTCTCGCTTCAACTTCTGATTCAGTAATTTGTCCGTTTTTATTTATTTTCAGTGCTCCTGAGGCTATATTCTCTCTTTCTTCTTCATAGGCAGATAAATATTCAATTTTAGGAATCACCTTTCCATTCTTAACTTTAAAATAAGGAGTTTCCAAAAAACCATAGGGATTGACTCTGGCGAAAGTCGCCAAATGAGTAACAAGTCCTATGTTTTGCCCTTCAGGAGTTTGGATGGGACAGATCCTTCCATAATGCGAAGGTTGGACATCTCTAACCTCAAACCCTGCTCTCTCCCTGGTTAACCCACCGGGACCGGTAGCAGTTAATCTCCTCTTATGTTCTGTCTCAGATAATGGGTTTTCATTATCCATGAATTGACACATTTGTGAGGAGGTAAAAAATTCTTTTATTATCCCTATTACTGGTCTTGGATTTATTAATTGGGCTGGGGTCAGGGTTGCAGGGTCAAGAGTAGACATTCTATCTTTGACTATCCTAGCCATTCTCATAAAACCAACTCTCAAGCGATTGAGCAAAAGTTCAGTAAAAACTCTCACCCTTCTATTCCCTAAATGATCAATCTGGTCTGCTTTTGCTTCTGGATTGTTATTTAACCTAATTATTTCTCGTAAAACTGCTAAAACATCATCGGGTTTTAGCACCCTATCTTTCACCGTAATTCCTTTTTCAACTTTTGATTTTAGTTCGGGTAAACGCCGTCCCATTCTCCATCTCCCAACTTTTGACAAATCATACCTTTCAAAATTGAAAAACATATTCCAAATTAACTCTTTGGCTGTATCGGGTGTGGCATAATCGCCAGGTCTTAATCTACCGTATACTTCAACAAGGGCTTCACCTTGATTTTTCGCTGAATCCTTTTTTAAGGTTTCGGAAATATAATCTACTTCTCCTTTATTAACGTCTTCGAACATTTTTTCGAACTTAGAATCGCTACCTATACCAAATGCTTTCAAAAGTGTTGTCGAAGGTACTTTTCTCTTTCTATCTATTGTTACGCCGATAAATCCTGTCGGTTCTGTTTGAAATTCAAGCCAGGCACCACGGTTGGGAATAATCTTTGCCCCAAAATAGTTTTTACCTCTTATATTTTCAGAAACAAAAAAAACCCCAGGAGAACGAATCAACTGGGAAATAGACACTCTTTCTACGCCATTAATGATAAAAGTTCCCCTTTCAGTCATCAGGGGAAAATTTGCTAAAAAGACTTCTTGTTCTTTAATTTCTTTTGTCTTTAAATTAACTAGCTTTGCCCGAACCCTGAGAGGAATTTCGTAAGAGTCATTATTTTTCTTCGCCTCTAAATCAGATTTATAATTTGGTTTTCCGAGCTTGTAGTCCAAAAACCAAAGCCCTAATTCTTTGCCAGTATAATCTGAAATAGGAGAAACTTCTTGAAATAGTTCTTTTAAATCTTCTTCCCAAAATCTTTGCCAGATTTCTTTTTGTAAGGACAATAAATAAGGGAGAGGCAAAAATACCTTTGCCTTCCCAAAATTTTTTATTTTGTTTTTTTTCATACCCTGTAGTGAAATTTCAAATAAAATTTCTCCGAAATTTTTATTGTACCCCGTAGGAATGTTTGAAATTCTACTACGAGGCCTAATTCAAAAAAGGCCCTGAAAAATAAGGTCAAAACTGATTTTAACTCCTAAATTTAAATTTGTCAACTACTTTTTTAAATCTTCAATCTTTTTAATAACTTCTTGATTCCCCGGATTCATCTCCATCTTAGTTAGAATAAACTTATCCAACCCGAATCCCTGGAATCTCTCTTTTTAAACTTATTCCTTTTGGGGCGCTTCCAGGCAATTAATATTTATCACCTCAATTCTCTCTTCTCCACTGAAAATTGGGATTGGCTCGCATTTTTTTGCCTGATTTATTAAAGTATTTATTGTATCAATTCTACCTTGTTGATAAGCCTGATTTAATATTTTCAATTTAAAATCTGTCCAAAAATCATAAAAAATATAAATCACTGAAAAGACTATCCAAATGACAATTATTATATTAAGAATGAGTTTCTTTGAAATTGCCATATTTTAAATGTGGGTTTCCCATACAAATTCATTTTATCACAGAAGATTAGAGAAAAATAGATTTAACATCGTTTTTCAGTTCTTAATTTATCATTCTTCTGTTAAGCTATCGAAGTCGACCTTTTAATGTTTTGTAAAATTCCAAGAGCTAAAAAATTGGCAATCAAGCTTGAACCGCCATAACTAATAAAAGGTAAGGGAATTCCAATGATTGGTAAAAGCCCAATGTTCATTCCAATGTTGATAAAAGCTTGAGAGACCAATAAAATGGCAAATCCTGAAGCAAAAAGACGAGAAAAATTAGTTTCAGTTAATATCGCAATTTTAATTGTTCGCCAGATTAAAATTGAAAATAAAGCAAAAAGAATGAAAACACCGATTAGGCCCATTTCTTCAGCAATAGCAGCAAAGATAAAATCCGTTTGAGGCTCTGGCAAAAATCCATGCTGGGTCTGGGAACCTTTCTCTATTCCCTGACCAAAAATCCCTCCTGAACCTATGGCAATTTTTGCCTGATTTTGGCTCCAAGAAACTCCAAGCGGTTCAATTGGATAAAAAAAGCTTATTATCCTCTCTTTTTGATAATCTTTTAAGAAAAAATTCCATCCTAAAATAAAAATTAAAAGAAAAAAGAGAACTAAAATTAAAAATTGGCGAAGTTTAATTCCTGAAATAATTAAAATTCCTACCCATAAACTAATTAGAATTAAAACCGAGCCTAAGTCTGGCTGGTAAAAAATAAGCATCGAGGGTAAAAGGATATAAACTCCAGAAATCAAAATGTGCCTTAACCTATACATTTCTATATGCCTCATTGAAAAGTATTTTGCCAAAAGAATTATTAAAATAATTTTTATGAATTCAGTTGGGTCAATGGAGATTAAATCCACTTTATACCAAGATTTAGCTCCTCTGATTTCTAGAGCAAAAAAGAAAAGACCAATCAAAGAGATAATAGAAAGAAAATAAAGAAAGAGAATGAATCGAGTTTCCCTCAATGTTCTCCAATCAAAAAAACTAAAAAGAACCATCAATAAAAATCCGATTGTTAAAAAAATAATCTGCTTTTTAAAATTTAAAAAATCTCCTTTTGAGGAACTGTAAATTGATAACAACCCAAGTCCGACTAAAAGAAGAGTAGAAATTATAAATATCCAATCTAACTTCCTGAAATGTAAAATGATATTTTTCATTTACTATCTGCTAATTTGGATTGCCCTTCTTGTTTTTTTGAAATAACCTGATGAATCAATACAATAAGTAACATCAGTGGGGCAATTATCAACGCCAGGGGATATTTTTTTTATTGCATAACAAGAATCTTCAGGATAATTCATTAAGCCAACAGAACAAGTTTTTGTTGGATCTATTTCTGTCCCTCCGCCATCTAAATCTAAATAACCAAAATAAGTAATACCAAAATTATAACCGTCGGGGTCTGCTAACACTGCTTCTATTCCGGTATCAGCGACAAAAAAAGCGACTACCGAATCTCCAACTTGACGAGTCATTTTTATTTGCGAAATTATAATCGTGCTAATCCCCGAAGCAATGGCCAAAATTATAGTAGAAATCAAAATTACCAAATAAATTGAAATTCCTTTTTGTGTTTTGAATTTAGTATTGAGCATCTAAATCTCTTTGAGAAATTGTTGTTTGAATTTTTATTCTTGCCTTCATTTCGGGCCGAGGAGTTTTCGCTTCTATATCTAAAAATAGGGTTATTCTTGGTTGAAGTTGATCGGTCTGAGAAGCTCCTTTAACTAAAAACTGGCTCTGTGGTGCCAAAACTAAAAAATCGTCTGGGGTTAAAGGTAGCTCGCTACCAAAACCAGCACTAGAACTACTCGAGGATATTCTCTGATAAATTTGGCCGGTACTGTTTCTTAAATAAAACTCCTGGCATTCAAAGTGATGATTGATAAACCTAATATTAGTTATTCTGTCTGCGTCTCCATATGAAGAAGTGGAATAATTATATCCTTCCAACCCTGTTCCCAAACACAAACCTGTTGTATCTTTTTTTGCCATTCTCAATGCTCTGCCCATATATTCCAAAATGTAAGATGTATTATCAAAAAGTGTTTGAGAAGCTAAAGTTTTTCTTTGAGCTGTAAGCGAAGAAACAAAAAGACTAGTGACAGAACCACTCAATAATAAGAAGATAGCAATGGTAACTAAAACTTCAATTAGAGTATAACCTTTTCTCATCTTAACGCCAATTATATAAATGCTCCATAGTTTTAACTTCGTGAGTTCTTCCTCTTTCTTGCCAAGAAACCTCAACCAAAATTTCTATTTCTTCAGCGCCTAGTTTCCCTAAAGTAATACTTCTTTGAAATTGTGTTTGAGAACCAACATTTCTGCAATTATAAAAATTACCATCTAAACATAGATATTGAGCAGTACAATTTGGGTCAGGGAACTCTGAACTTTGATAATCTAAATTATAGCTAGTTATATCAGTTAAATTAACATTCCAATTATTATCTTCTAACCAGTTTGTATCCCTTATATTTCTAATGACCTCAATTCCCTCTTGAGCTAAGTAACTAGCAATTAATTTTGAGTGAATTATTGGAGTAGAAGCAATGGTTTGTTGGATTAAAGCAAAAGCTCCTCCTAGGGTCAACATTAAAATAGATATTGCAAAAATTGCTTCCAAAAGAGTAAACCCAACACCATTTTTGGAAGCGATAGTGCGTGGATAAATTCTCTTTCTTAATTCTTGATTTATATTAAAATGGTGCTGGGTAAAACTATTTTTTAGTTTATTTTTCATTAATGAATTTCTATTAGACCAGCGGTATTTACTTCAACAGTTTTAGTTTGGCTATTAGTAATCAACTCAATTTTGCCATTTTTGGGGCACTCACCGGGATGCCTAATTTCAATCCTCGGATCGGGTGATTTAAAACTAATCCAAATATCTGTCTTGGAAACAGAACCGCAAAAAACCTGGTTAATCCTCACTTCTTCTTCAAGATTTATTACATCGATTTTTCTATCGGGATTATCTCCGGTAGTTTCATACTTACCGTTATCGTTGAGATCAGCAAAAAGAAAATAAGAAGATGGGTAAGCGATGTCAAATGTAATTGCATAACGTGCTGGGATTACTGGTGGGGGCCCTCCACAAAGTGCGATAGGACACTCCTCTGCTGCCGTTGCCTTTTCTTGAACTCTCCTTATATCTTGAGCTAATTTATAGGCAGCTCTTTGTAAAGCTATACTCTTCCCTCCTTCACGATAATTAGCAAAAGTAATTACACCCAACAAAGAGATAATAAAAATTACAACCAATATTTCAACAAGCGTAAACCCCGCACCACTTTTTCGCTTTTGGTATTTCATAATTAACCAGGTGGAATCTCTTTCCATTTTGGAAGAGGAAGAGAAAGGTTTAGGGTTTTAGATTTAGAGCAAAAACCGACATCATCAGTTATAGTTAAGATTACATTATAATTCACTATGCTAGTATAGGTGGTGGTGGCATTCCCTTTATAGGTTGAATCTGTCCCTGGATTAATATTAAAATCGAAATCCCATTCATAACTAACGACTCCTTTATTCTGGCAAAGACCTACTCCTCCAGAGTAACAAAGCGCTTCAGTGTTATTAAGGTCAGAACCATCTTGGATAAATGTTACTATCTCACCAATAGAAGGCTTGGAAGGTCGAGGAGCAAAATCAGGCCAAGGATAGGCATGGGAAGGGGTGGTGAAATTCGGGCCTGCTCCCCAGTCAGACCAATCTTGGCTTCCAGTTGCTGCTTTAACTTTCACTCTCCAATAATATGAACCGCCGTAGCCAATATCAAAATCATTTGTCTCTGGAGTAGGATTAGGAACTGTCCAAACAGCTGCTGTACCAATTCCACCTGATGAAACTGTTTGGGAACTGGTAGCATCAACGACTAAATTGCCAAATCCTGAATCGGTTGCCACTTGCAAATGATATTCAGTTTGATTGTCACCCTCATTATCTTGGTAAGTCCATTTTAATCCAACTCGACCACGGCCAGGCATAATATTACAATAGACTGGTGTTCCATCAAGATCAATTGATTCAACATAAGGTGGGGAATTAAAAGAAAGAGTAGTAATAACTTTATAGTCAGAAGTTCCACAGACACCTTGATTTAAACAATTGAAACTAATCCAGCCGATATTGAGATCTGACCAAGCCCAACCTTTGAATTCAGCAGGAGTCAAAGATGGGTCAATCCAAACTCCATAGTTTGTATCCCTCAATCTAATCCAACCTCCAGGCCAATCACCATTATGAGCAACAACCTTTGCCCAACCATAAACTGGACATTGGCCTCCAGGGCAGGAAAGATTAACCCAGGCTCGACAAGGAGAAACAGGACAGCCTGATAAGTCTGTTTCATTGAATGTAATCCAGCCAATATTGTCTGACCAGGCGTAACCAGAAAAATAACCTGTTGAAGGATCAATATTTACTCCATAATCAACGGTGGAACAATAATTTGTATTGTTACAATTAAAGCTAATCCAGCCTATATTTTCTGACCAGGCCCAGAGAGAGACATTAGTTGTAGGGGACGGAGAGGTGGTAAAACTCATCTCTTCTCCATATCCCCAACCAGCAGAGTTATAGGCTTTGCCTCGAAAGTAATAGGTGGTATTTGGATTTAATCCGGTGATGGTATGGTTAAAGGTTCCGGTTCCAAAAGTTCCAGATTCTGTCCAAGAATTAGGATAACTTCCTGAGACAGTTCCCCATTCAAATCCTCTTTCATCAACTGTTGCTCCACCTGTAGCTAAAATATTTCCATTCAAAGTAGCTGTAGTTAAAGTGATATTTGTAGCAATTGAAGTAGAAACTATGGGGATAGAAGGAAAAGCCGCAGGACAGATATTAGTAATAGTAGAAGTAGGAGTAGTAACAGTTGGGAAAGGAGAGATAATATTTGGGATAGGACTGTCAACTGATGGAGGAGGAGGAGGAGGAAGGCTAACTGTTGGAGTAGAAATGGTAACAGTTGGAGAAACTGAAGTTATTGGAGAACACGCAGATATATTTCCATTATTATCAGTCTTTAACAATAAAATATCTCCTAAACCAAGACCCCAACTATAGGTGGAACCAGTAACAATGTATCCTCCACCGGCAGTTTGGATAACTGAATTGCCAAAGTCAAAGCTATTCCCACCAATTGCTTTTGCCCAAGAAAGATTACCAGCAGAATCGAGTTTTAAAAGTAAGACATCGCGACTACCAGCACCCCAACTATCGGTGGAACCAGTAACAATGTATCCTCCATCAGTGGTTTGGATAATTGAGCGACTCTCCTCGTCGTTATTCCCGCCAATTGCTTTTGCCCAAGAAAGATTACCAGCAGAATCGAGTTTTAAAAGTAAGACATCGCGACTACCAGCACCCCAACTATAAGTCTCACCGGTAACAATGTATCCTCCATCAGTGGTTTGGATAATTGAGTAACCAAAATCGTTGCCAGTCCCACCAATTGCTTTTATCCAAGAAAGATTACCAGTAGAATCGAGTTTTAAAAGTAAGAAATCGTAACCACCAGCACCCCAACTATCGGTGGAACCAGTAACAATGTATCCTCCATCAGTGGTTTGGATAATTGAGTAACCGAGTTCAACACCACCTTTGCCAATCACCCGTGTCCACTGAAGGTTATTATTTAAATCAAATTTTAAAAAAAGTATATTAGCATTAGCAGCACCCCAACTATCGGTGGAACCAGTAACAATGTATCCTCCATCAGTGGTTTGGATAATTGATCTGCCCCTTTCGTCTTTTTTTTCACCAATTGCTTTTGCCCAAGAAAGATTACCAGCAGAATCAAGTTTTAAAAGTAAGACATCGTGACCATCAACACCCCAACTATCGGTTTCACCAGTAACAATGTATCCTCCATCAGTGGTTTGGATAATTGACCAACCAAACTCGCTGCCAGTCCCACCAATTGATTTTATCCAAGAAAGATTACCAGTAGAATCGAGTTTTAAAAGTAAGACATCGTAATAACCACCAGCACTCCAACTATTGGTCTCACTAGTAACAATGTATCCTCCGTCAGTAGTTTGGATAATTGAGCGACCAGTCTCGTTCTTAGTCCCACCAATAGTTTTTAAAAAATTAGCTCCAGCTTGGGCCCCAACCTTTTCAGTTTTCCTGAAATGAAAAATCAGAAAACCAAAAACTACTATAAAAATTATTATTAAAAAGACAAAATTTTTTTTAGACATTTTTTTCCAGTCTTTTATATATTATATCGAAAGTAAATTTAAATACCAAGAAATTATATTTTCGCCAAAAAATAAGGCAATAAACGTCCCTGCGACCAAAAAAGGTCCAAAAGGGACTTCTGATTTTAATGTTTTCTTTTTGGCTAAAATTAATCCTATTCCGATTATTGCTCCGATGAAAAATGAGAAAAACAAAGCAACTAAAATTTTTGGAAAACCCAAAAATAAACCCATTAAAAAAGCTAATTTGACATCTCCAAAACCCATCCACTTTCCTTTTGAAATTAAATAGATAGATAAAAAAAACAGGGAAGCTCCGAGAGCGCTATAAATAGAATTTAGAATTTGGGATTTAGGGTGCAAGAAAAGAAAAATAGCAGATATTAAAATCGCTGGGTAGATTACTTGGTCGGGAATAATATAGTGTTTGAGGTCGTAAAAGAAAATAACAATCAGAGAACATGAAACATACAACATGAAAAATAAATTTACAAAATTTTGGAAATTAGAAATTGGGAATTGATTAAAAGTTCCGAGGAATATTAATGCAGTTACTATTTCTACGAGGGGATATTGCCAGGAAATTTTTTTTCCGCAATAGCGACATTTACCTCTTAAAATTAAAAAGGAAAAAACAGGGATTAAATCTTTAAAAAAAAGAGTGTGTTTGCAAGAAGGACAAAAAGACCTTCCTTTCAAAAAACTCTTGCCGCTCTTTAATCTATAAATTACACAATTTAAAAAAGAACCTAAAATTAAACCAAATAAAAAAGCAAAAAAAGAAAAAATCAAATTTATCATTATTCAATTTTAGCATTTTTTATTTGAATATAAAAAATTGGCGGGGGGACCCGCCAATTTTAAAATAAGACAAATCTTTTCAACAATTGCTCAGAAAAAAATTAAGGGAAGCAACAATCAGCTAGAGTTGGCTGAACATCATTGCACTGGAAATTTCCTCGCTCAGAAGAAGTGTACCAAGTCACAGGAGTAGATGGATTTTCAAGTACACACCAAACACAAAATTGATCTGAATCGCCCAAACCCGAATTAGTCTCCCAGGTATAAACGTAGGGAGCAGCATTTCTTGGATCTGGAGGAATACTCAGCATATAAGTGCCAATGGCAGGAGGCATTGCAGGACCAGCAGCGGTAAGGTATTCATCCTGTCCGGGCCCGCAGCCAGTATCGTCATAACATAACTCTTGAGCTGAAACAATTTGTCTCATATCAGACATCCTTCTGGCATCTCTTGCCCTTGCTCTGGCTGTACCCATCGATACTAAAACAATTCCAGCTAACATTCCAATGATAGCTATAACGACTAATAATTCAATTAAAGTAAAACCTTTTTTATTCATATTTTAAAACCTTTAATTTTTTCGACCTTTTAAATTTATTATATTTATTATATCACATTAACCTGGTAGTAGAAATTTCTCTCATTACTGGGTTTATTATATCATATTTTAATCTGTCAAGCCCTTAAAATCCACCCATCATTTTGTAAAGGGGCATAATAACTGAAACTGCTATTCCACCAATCCCTAATCCCAAAAAGATAATCATTGCCGGTTCTAATAAGCTAATCAAGTTTTGAATGTCCCGGTCAATTTCTTTCTGGTAAAATTGGCTGACTTCTTTTAATACAACATCGATTCTACCTGTTTTTTCTCCAACTATAACCATTTGGGTAAACATAGGAGGGAAAAGTTCTGGAAAATAGGAGAAACTATAAGAAATCGATTCTCCCCTTCTGACATCTTCTCTTGTTTTCAAAATCGCTTCTTTGTAAGAATTATTTCCGATGGTATTGGCTGAAGTCCCTAAAGCATCTGCAATTGGTAATCCTCCTGAAACTAAGGTTGAGAGGTCTTCAGCCAGACGAGCTAAATAAATCATCTTAGAAAGAGATCCTATTAAAGGAATTTTAATCAAAATATTGTCAGTTACTTTTTTCCCTTCTTTTGTTTTTCTATATTGAATGAGAAGAGAAATTAAACCTACTAAAATTAAAATTAATGCCCAGCCCCATTTTTTTATAAAATCTCCAAAATTTATGACAAGTTTGGTAATGGTTGGTAGTTCAGCACCGCTTTCCATTAAAGCCGCCTTTAATTGGGGCAGGATGAAAAAGGAGGCAAAAAAGAGCATTAAAATTGCCATTGCCAAAACGAGCATCGGATAGATTAAGGCTCCTTTTATATTTTGAGTCAAACGATATTGACTTTCCAAATAGTCAGCTAAATAATCTAAACATCCTGAAAGTTTTCCAGACAATTCACCAGATTTAACCATTGAGACGTAAAAAGGAGAAAATATTTTCGGATAGTGAGAAAAGGCCGCGGAAAGAAGAGTTCCTCCTTGAACTTCTTCAGATATTTTTTGAATCTTTTCTCTCAAGTTTGGATTTTGAGTCTGAGAATACATTGTTCTTAGAGTTTCAACTAATGGTATTTTTGACCTAAACATTATTGAAAGCTGTCTTGTAAAAAGAACTAAATCTTTCATCGTTGTTTTCTTTAAGAATTTAATTTCTCTAGCAATAACTGGTCGTTTTACTTCTTCTTCCAAAAGAGTGACATATAAATCGTGTCTTCTTAAAAGAGAAATAGCGGCTTCTCTTGAAGAAGCCTCAATTACACCCATTTGAACTTCTCCTGTTTTTGTTCTAGCCTGATAATTAAACTTCATTTTAAAAGCATCCTTAATTCAGCTGGATTCAATGAATATCGCAAAGCATTTTCAGTTGAAATTTCGCCTCTTTTTACTAAATTAGCCAAAGACCTATTTAATGAAATCATTCCGATGTCAGCTGATGTATCAATGACCAGAGGAAGTTCATGAATTTTGTTTTCTCTGATTAAATTGGATATAGCTGGGGTGTTGAACATTATCTCGCAAGTAGGAATTAATCCACCTCTAATTCTTGGAATCAATCTCTGAGAAATTACTCCAAAAAGAGAACCTGAGAGTTGAGCCCTAATCTGGGGTTGCTGTTCAGGAGGAAAAGAGTCAACTATTCTATGAACTGTCTGGGCAGCTGAATTTGTATGCAAAGTAGCAAATACCAAATGACCGGTTTCAGCTGCGGTAATGGCAGTTGCCATTGTTTCAGGGTCCCTCATTTCACCAACCATTATCACATCTGGATCCTCTCTAAAAGTCGATCTTAGAGCTTTAAGAAAGCTATGGGTGTCATGACCAAGCTCTCTTTGTTCAATTAAAGACTTGTCGTCTTTAAAAAGATACTCTATTGGATCTTCTATGGTAATTATGTGTTCGCGTCGGGTATGGTTTATTTCATCAAGCAAAGCAGCTAAAGTAGTTGACTTTCCGTGAGAAGACGGGCCGGTAAGTAAAATAAAACCTTGAGGAGGTTTTATGAACTCATGCAAAATCGGGGGAAGATTTAATTCTTCAATTGTAGGAATTTTTCTTGGTATCAATCTTAAGGCACAAGAAATTTCTCCTGTTTGAAAGAAAATGTTTACTCTAAAACGCCCTCTATCTGCAAAGTTGTAAGAAAAATCAACTTCCTTTTCTTTCACAAATTTTTCGTATCTTTCAGTCCCGAGTAAAATCTGAGCCATTCCTCTAACGTCTTCTGAAGATAACTTTCTTTCTTTAATAAGGGGAATCAATTTATCAGCTATTCTTAAAATTGGCGGATGGCCAACTGACAAATGCAAATCAGAAGCCTGTTGGTTAAGGGTCATATCCAAATATTCATTTAATTTTTTTACTATTTCTTCAGGCATTCTTTTACTTGTTCAACGACTTCGCTTGGAGTATAGTTTGATTTTACCAAATATTTTTCTGCTCCCATTTGCAAACTTTTTTCGACTTCTGCTTTTTGTCCTAAATTTGATAAAACCACAACCGGAATGGATTTTAGTCTTTTATCTTCTTTGATTTTTCTCAAAATTTCCCAGCCATCCATCCCAGGTAAAACAATATCTAACAAAATTAAATCGGGTTTTTCTTTTATCTTTTCTAAAGCATCTTCTCCATTTGTTGTTATATCAACTTCAAAGCCAGTCTCTTTCAGTTTTGTTGAATAAATATCAATAATAAAAGGGTCGTCTTCAATTAATAAAATTTTTTTCATTTTATTTTTCTACTGCCACGGTTATTACTTCTTCTATCATCGTGATTCCATCTAAAGCTTTCAATACTCCATCTTGCATCATTGTTATCATCCCTTGTCTTTTTGCTTCTTCTCTTAAATTTAATTCCGTAGGTTCTTTTAAGGTTATCTCAGCTAATTTATCAGTCATTGCTAAAACCTCAATTATAGCAATTCGGCCTGAAAATCCGGTCTTATTACACTTTGGACAACCAACTGCCTCCCAGGTATAAATTGGTTTTTTAATTTTGATTTCTTCTCTAGATTGGGAAGGCATTTCCTCTATTGCTTTTAAAATTAAATCACTTACCTCTGCTTTTACCTTAATTTTTTTCTTACAGTGGTCGCAAAGTCTTCTAACTAACCTTTGAGCCAAAACTATTCTTAGAGTAGGAGGAATCAAATAAGGTTTCACACCCATATCAATTAATCTTGGAATAACTCCGATAGCATTTGTAGTATGGAGAGTGGAAAGGACAATATGGCCAGTTAAGGCAGCGTGGATAACTAATCCGGCTGATTCTTCATCTCTTATTTCTCCAACCATGACGATATCGGGGTCTTGTCTTAAAATGGACCTCAATCCGGTAGCAAAATTATAATTCAATTCAGGTCTTATTTGAGATTGATTTATTCCTTCAATGAAATACTCAACAGGGTCTTCTAAAGTAACGATATTTACATCCTCTTTGTTTAAAATCTGCAAAACAGCATAAAGGGTTGTCGTCTTTCCACAGCCAGTTGGACCTGTTGCTAAAACTAATCCCCAGGGTTTTTTAATCTCTTTTTTTATCACTTCGTAATTTCTTCCTTTCAAACCTAATTCTTCAAATTTTTTTAAACCAACTCTAGGGTCTAAAACCCTGATGGCCACTTTTTCTCCTAAGGTGGTGGGAAATGTTGAGACTCTAAAGTCAATATCTCTGTCTTCTATTGTGGCAGAAAACCTCCCATCTTGAGGAATCCTAGTTTCGTCCAATTTTAAATTGGTTAAGATTTTAATTCTAGCGATGATGGCAGGATGAATTCTCATTGGAAGCAAAAGCGAGGAATGTAATGCACCAAGTGATCTAAATCTGACTCTTAATTTTTCTTTTCCTGGTTCAATATGAATGTCTGAAGCTTTTCCATCAACGGCGTGACGCAACATTACAGCAACGACTTTTGAAATTGGAGCTTCTTCAACTAATCTGGCTATTTCAGCTGCTGTTTTTGGTCTTACTTCTACTCTTTCTGCTTCTATCTCTGTTTCTAATTCGGCTAAAGCCGTAGTCACCTCCCTCTTTAATGTCTTCATTTGACCCAAGAGATTGTTGAAAGTACTAGGTTTTATAAGAAAAATTTTAACTGTGAATTTTTGTTGTCTAGAAAGAAAATTTAAAGCTTCTTTAGCTTTCAAATCTTCTGGATAAACCATGCCGATTTCCAAAATATCGCCTTCTTTGCCCAAGCCAATCATTTGATAATGCTTTGCTGTTTCTTCTGGAATTTGTTCTAAAATTCTCAAAGGAATTTCTTCTGGGCTTACTTCCCTTAGAGGAATTTTAAGGTCTTCTGATTTTAATTTGAATAAAAAATCTTCTGAAACGATTTCTTTATCTATAATGATTTCTTCCTCTCTTTTCCCTGATGTTTTAACTTCGAATTCTAAAGAGGTTGCTTGAGTTTTATCAATCACTCCTTTTTTAACTAATTTTCTTATTAGTACCATATTAATAGGAAATAAATGGATTTTCTCTCCCAGCTACCCCCTCGAATGGTTTTATTTCCTCAAATAGCTGTAGTTCATCAAAAATAATTTTTTGCTTTTCTAAGAAATCAAAATCTAACTTTATTCTTTTGATTACTTTCTGGGGAAGTTCCAACTGAACTTCCTCTAAAAAAAACTTTCTTAAATAGAAAAGAGCAGCAAATATACCAATAATTAGCAAAGTGTGGATTAAATATTTTCTTATTTCTATTTTTTTAATTTTAGCAAAAGAGATTGCCATCCTAATGAGAATAAAACTTTACTTTTATTTCAAAATCAAAGAGACCTTCAGCACCAGGAATGATTTTTCCAGCCGGAGTTTCAAAAGAAACTTCTTTTATATTAATCATCCTGGCTGACTTTTCCAAAGCTAAAATAAAATTTCTAAAGGCAGGATAAGAACCTGAAATCGTAAAGGACGTCTCTATTTCTTCAGTTCCAGGAATTTCTTTTGAAAGAGAGAGGTCGAATGTTCTTATTTCTTTTAGGATTAAACCATTCGCCGAAGCTGATTTTGAAACAAAATTGAAAAAAGAAGGTAAAGAAGGGTCTTCTGGTATTGCTAAATCAATTTTAGAAATTTCACTTTCATATTTTTTTAACTTTTCAGAGTCGCTAATCAATTCTTTAAAATATTCGCTTTGAGCTTGGTGTGCTTTCTCCCATTCATCAACAGATTCTTTAATTTGAGAAATCGCTTGATATTTAGGAGATAAAACCAACAAAATCAAAGAAATTGAGATAAAGAAAAGTATAAAGGTTAAGATTGGATAATTTATTTTTTCCATCTAAAAATCTCTGGATTGAGAGAAATTTCAAAAGCAAATTCGACCTTTCCTTCTTTAGTAATTGAAACTTCAGAGAGATTGATGTCTTTAACCATAGAATCATCTCTCAACAAAAAAACCTGTTGGCCCAAATTTAAAAAGTTGTCGGTTTGACCTGTAAGGTTGAGTGTATTTTCCTCTGGTTCTAATTCAAATTGGCTATACATTACTTTTGGATGGGAAGTCTTTTGCAAAAGTTCAAAGATATTGGAAGCAAAAGAGTGTTCTTGTAATATGACTGAGAAATTCTTTATCTTTTCTTGCCAAAAAGTTAGTTCTTCTTCGATTTCTTTAATTTCGGAAGTTTTTTCTTTTTCAATTAAGCTTTTCAATTCATCAATTCTATCTCTGTGTTTTTTTTCAGATTGCGAAAAAGCAAAATAAGTTGAAATTACAATAAGAAAGAAAATTAAAGAAATAGAAAATAAAATGACCTGCCAACGCGGAACTCTTACTTTTTTTCTTGGAATAATTTCTATGGGCATATTAGTAGTAGGTCAAGTTTTTCGCTCCTCTTACGACGAGCTCTTAACCCGCCTAAATTTTTCCAAAATTTTTGGCGGGCCCGACTCTTTTCCTCAAGGGGATTTTAATTACTCCAACCCTTCTAGAGCGGCACCAACAGCTATGGCATAAGAAGGGCCCATTTCTTTTAACGTCTCTTCTAAAATTGGGGGGTAAAAAATTTTTGAAAAAGGATTTGCAATTTCTACCTCCATTTTAAAATAATCTCTGGAATATTCAAGTAAACCTGGCAAAAGGGCAGAGCCACCAGCTAAAATTATTTTTTGAACATTTTTTCCTCCCATGGCATAAAAGCCGCTTAAAATACTTTTAACTTCTCCCAAGAGTTGATCAATTAAAGGAAGAAGTATCTTTCTGATGTTTGTTCTTCCTTTCAAACCAGGGCCTTCAATTGGCAAAATCCCGTATTTTCTCTTTAAACTTTCAGCAGTTTTATGATCAACCATTAATCCCTTAGCTATTTGGTCAGTTAATTGATTAGCTGAGAAATCAAAACTATGAGAAATTTTTAAAATCTTTTTATCTATAATATTGCAGGTTGTGCTTTGAGTCCCTATATCAATTATCGAAATGGCTCTTTTTTCTTCTCCAACCAAAGATTTTACTAAACTGAATACTTCTGCTTCCAAAAGAGTTAATTCTAAACCAGAAGTGTTAGCAATTGATTGATATTGATTAACCAATTCTCTGGGAACGGCAACTAATAAAATCTTCAATTTTGCTTTCTCTTTTCCAGCATAAACACTTTCAATTATCTTCCAATCTAAAGTCACTTCAGCAATTGGTAAGGGGACATATTGTCTGGCTTCAAATTTCACTGCCTGAGGAAGTTCTTTTTCACTCATTGGGGGAAGTTCAAAAGTAGTAAAAAAAGTAGTAAAGTCAGGGATTGTAAAAACGCATTTATTTGTCTTAATTTTTGCTTCTTGCATTACTGCTCTTACTGCCCTGGCTATATCGTCTCTAGAAAGAGAAAGGACATTTCTTTCAAACGTCCTGAATGTCTTTGCATAAAAGGCTTCTCCTCTTATTTCTCCGTAGTTTTCCAAATATATCCTTTCCCTTCGTTTCGATAATTCAACGACTTTTATAGCTGAAGTGCCAACATCTATCCCTAAAAATTTTTTTGCAAAAAAGGGCATCTTTTTTTATTATTCAAATTATCATACCATTTATATTAATGGAAGAAAATGCTTTTATAAAAATTAAAAAACTTTTTTTGGAAATTTTTTTTCCAAAATTTTGTTTAGGTTGCAAAAAAGAAGGAGAATATCTTTGCTCAGATTGTAAAGAGTTGCTCGACATATTAAGAATTCACAAAAATCACAAAACTAAGTTTATCTCAGACCTCTATTTTCCGCTCCCCTATAAAAATCCTTTAGTGAAAAAACTTATCTCAAATTATAAATATGAACCTTTTTTAAAGGATTTAGCTGGAGTATTATCCTTTTTGATTCTAAATCATTTTCAGCTTCTTGATAACCCTCCGTCATTTATTAGCCCCCAACCAAAAAATGGTGGGGGGTCAGAGCTCATTTTCATTCCAATACCTTTAGAAAAGGGGAAATTAAAATGGAGGGGTTTTAACCAATCCGAGGAAATAGGAAAAAAACTATCAGAGTTTTTAAAAATTCCTCTTTTCAATAATGTCCTCTTTAAAAAAAGAATGACTTTACCTCAAGTAAAACTTACAGGAAGCCAAAGGCGAGAAAATGTAAAAGGATGTTTTTTAGTAAAAAATGGAAATTTGATTAAAAATAAAAAAATCTTGCTCGTAGATGATATTTATACCACTGGAGCAACAATGGATGAGGCAGCTAAAGTTTTAAGAGAGGCGGGAGTAAAAAAAATTATCGGAATAGTAATAGCTCGAGCAGAGCCCGGAGAAGATAGAATAGAAAATATCTAGCGGAGGGGGCGAGACTCGAACTCGCAAGGGGTAAAACCCCACTGGTTTTCAAGACCAGCGCCTTACCATTCGGCACACCCCTCCTTCGGAGGGTGCAGGATTCGAACCTGCAAAGGGAATTTCCCAACTGGTCTTTCTTAACCCCGCACCAAATTTTAGCGGCGGGAGGAGGATTTGAACCTCCGATACTCTTTCAAGTATAATGGTTTTCGAAACCACCCCAATCAGCCGCTCTGGCATCCCGCCTAATTGGTGCGGGGCGAGCCAGCGCATTGCCATTCTGCCAACCCTCCAGTGGACCCGAGGGGATTTGAACCCCTAACCTCCTCAATGCCATTGAGGCGCTACCACCATTGAGCTACGGGCCCATCGCTCCCTGTTTTCCTTTAAAATAATTTCTGAATACAATGCCCCTACCGGGAGTCGAACCCAGATCAATGGCTTAGGAAGCCACTGCTCTATCCATTGAGCTATAGGGGCTTTGTTGTCTCGCCAACGATCGTTGCTACTCCATTACTAAAAGAAAAGTGATATTTCTAATATTATCAATTTTTATTTTCCTTGACAATATTCTGTGGTAAAATAGTTTTATGCCTGATAAATCTCCAATCGTCCAAGTTGCAAAAGATGTTTGTCCAGCAGTCATAACAATTGTCATTACAAAAGACCTCCCTAAAGTAGAGGGGTTTTATTATTTTCCATTCGGTGGCCAAGAATTTATTTTTCCAAAAATCAAAAAAGGAAAAGAGAGAACAAAGATCGGTGGAGGTTCTGGCTTTATAGTTTCTCCAAATGGTTACATATTAACTTGTAATCATGTTGTCGCCGACCTCGAAGCAGATTACACTGTAATTTTAGACCCAAAACACAAATATCCAGCCAAGATCTTAGCCAGAGATCCCTTAATCGATGTAGCTGTTTTGAAAATAAATGGAAAAGATTTGTCCTCTTTAGAATTAGGAGATTCAAATAAAATCGAGTTAGGAGAAACAGTAATAGCTATTGGCAATCCTCTGGGTGAATTTGAGGATACTGTCTCTTCAGGTATTATTTCAGGCCTGAGTAGAAAAATTAGAGCCTATGGAAGAATGTCATTTAAAGCCACAAGTTTAAGGGGTTTAATCCAGACTGATGCTGCTATCAATCCTGGGAATTCAGGCGGACCTCTCGTAGATATGGAAGCAAGAGCAGTAGGAATTAATACTGCTATGGTCATGGGAGCTGAGAATATTGGTTTTGCTATACCAATAAATTATGCTAGAGCAACATTGGAAGAAGTAAAAAAATACGGAAAAATCCAAAGACCGTTTTTGGGAATAAGATACATCATTTTAAACAAAGAAATAGCTAAAATCCAAAAGCTTCCGGTTAATTACGGGGCTTTAATTGTTAGAGAAAGCTTAGGAGAACCAGCTGTGGTAAAGGGATCAGCAGCTAAGAAGGCTGATTTAAAAGAATATGATATCATTTTAGAAATAGATAATGAAAAAGTAAGTGAAGAAAATACAGTGGCTGATATTTTACAAAAACATAAAGTAGGAGATGAAATAAATTTAAAAGTGTTAAGGGAAGGGAAAGAGATAAATTTAAAAGCAAAGCTTGAAGAAAGGGTATAAAAAAACAGCTTATCTAGCTGTTTTTTAATTTGATTATTTAGTAAATAGAGTTAAAACTTTTTATTTAAGACTTAAAAAAGAGACTGTTTAGTTTAAAATATAATTTAATAAGAGAGTAAGCATTGGCTCATTGACTAATTAAATTATAATCCTAAGTCAATAAAGATTTTTTCTTCTCCGAAAGAAATTCCTGTTTGTCTTGAAGAAACTCTTACTTTTAAACCGGTGGAAATTTTTGCTACTTCGTATATTTTTGTGCACGGAGTTGGAGCAAATCCTGGTTTTAGTAAAGCACTACATTTGCTTTCTACTGGAATCCAAGGTTCTGTTTCTTGAGAAGAGTAAAAATTCCTTCCTTCATTATCAATTAACTCATTCATCTCCCAAAATCCTTGTTGGATATTATCTTTTCCTATATTTTCTGCTCCTATTGTTACTTCAATAAATTTTTCTGTGGTAGTAAGGTCTTTTTGTTGCCATTCAGGATATTTGCTTTCAGAAGCGTTGAGAACGCTTCCAATATCTTTTGCTTCTTTTAACTTAAATTTGATATCGCCGATTACAACCTCATATACCAACTCTGGTTTTTTTTCCTCTTCTATTTCTTCGGGTGAAGGTGTAGTAGGTTTCCTCACTATATTAGTTACTACAACGGCAATTATTACCACAACGATTATTGCTCCTATTAAAATCAAAAGTATTTTTGGAATCTGACCTGAAGATTTTGTTACATTTCCTTTATTCATGTTTTTTTAGAGCTTCTTTGATTTTTATTAAAGTATATCAAAAACAAAAAGGTGAGACAATAACTCTCGGAAAGGATTTCTTTAACTGGACAGTGTTAGAATATGTCTGATAACGCTCTAAGGTAAGAAATATTTAATAATATCAAAATAGATAATTATAAGATGTTTTATTTTTTTCTTTTTGGTTTTTTAAATTTTTTTTGGAATAATAAGGGCACAATTTTCTCGTAAAGAGTGAGGCTTTCTGCCAAATTTTTTTCAGTAACTTTTATTTTTTTATCCCATATCCTACTCGGGTTTTTCTGGACTATACTGTATACCGATAGAAAATGTTTTATAAGAGAAGCAAGTCTAGTTTTAGTTAACCGTATCAGTTGTTTTTTCTCTTTTTTATTCAGTTTTGATTTCAAAGCCAACCTCATTATTTGCCTGAGAACCTTTGAACGAGTATCAATTTTCTCTATTTTTTTACTTATACGTGGCCTTACTTCCCAATAATTAGCTTCTTTGTACAATTTCTCCACTCGCTCTTTAAGAGACCAAATATATGAGAGAATGTTCTGGTGCTTTTTATTTTCCAATAATTTATTATATCAAAAAATTACCAAGAAGGCAACTTTTCGAAATCCGGCAGGTCCCTGGGCGGACGAAGTTAGAACCTGTTTGAGATAAAAAAATAACCTTAATTCATTAGAATTAAGGTTTACTCTTTTAAAAAAATTGGGAGATTATTGAAAATCGTTGAATTCTTTAAAGCCTTCTTTTGCCTTCTTTTTTAGACAAGAATGTTTAACAATCAGCGTAATACTCCAGTGCTTCGTCTACGCTCGTTTTCCTGAAACGCATAGTTTCTGTGCCGCGTTCTTCACTCGAAGTTGTAACTCTTATAGTACCGTCGTCTTCTCTTCTGGTGCGAAAACCGGCACCGTGAGATCTTACAATGGCGGTTGGTTCTCCATTTCTCGCCGCATTACTTACGGCTGCAAGTAGTTTGTCTCTGTCTTCTCGCGTGTCACAGCGGTATTCTTGGCCTTTAATTTTTACATTCCAGTTACCCATTTTCTTCACCTCTTTTAGTCTTTTCTTTTGTCACCTCTAGCAGTAGCGGGCATTCCCCATTAGGGAGCTATCCGTTCTTACCATACTGCTTTCATAAATTTTAAAGGTGCTGGGGTTTCCAGTATATGGGAATGAAAAAGGTTTGTCAAGAAAAAACCCGAGAAAAACTCTCGGGCAACAAGGTCCCTGGTGGACGAGGTTAGAACCTGTTTGGTGGAGATTTAAATAAAAAAGCCTTAGTAAAAACAAGGCTCAATGATTTTTTTAACAATTCTCGCTGATTTTATTCGCTTTCTTCTCTTTCTTCTCTTTCTGCTTTTCCATCTTCATATCCTTGTTCATAACCATCCCAAAATTCTTCTTCATAATCAAGTTTGGGAAATACTAAATCCGTAATAGAACGATTACTATCTTGCCTTTCTCTCCCTTCTAATCCATCTTCATATCCTCTATCATATCCTTCTTGATACCAATCCATATTTTTCACCTCCATATTATTTCGGTTCTCTTCTATATTTAATTTAAGAAAACTAAACTCATCTTAAATAATATTATCTTTTCTGTCAACCAAAAAACCGCCTG